>TARA_B110000046_G_scaffold31498_1_pt1 | contig 58070 bp, 53 predicted proteins | sample TARA_B110000046 | Tara Oceans TARA_B110000046 (sample SAMEA4397157) | marine metagenome | biome: Polar Biome; feature: [DCM] deep chlorophyll maximum layer (ENVO:01000326); material: water (ENVO:00002006), including particulate matter (ENVO:01000060) such as... | depth 40 m
CCGTTTTCTGTGATAGTTAAGTCTCTAGTAGTATTATTAAATGCTACGGTGTCGATAGTATGAGTTATGTTTAAATTAGATAAGTCTGCGCTGTCTCTCAGCACTCCTCCTTCATAAAATCGCAAAAAGAAATCTGAAGCGAACCTGACGGAGTCAATTAATTCGTTTGATAAGTCATTATCTCCGCTATTCCCACTTATGTTAAGAGTATCAATTGACCCGTCTAAACTTATAATTTGTAGTGCTGAATCATTCAATTGAATAATAGTATCAACACCGATCGTTGCATTTAACGTCACATTATTTCGAAGAAGAGTTAACTCGCTAGTATCTGCGTATTTACTCAAATCTACCCCTATACCACCTTCAATCTTTATAGAATCTGCATCTAGTGTTAAATTTTGGTTATCGGTATTATTTATTCCCAAGTCAGTAATAGCTACAGCGCCACCACCGTCGGACAGAACTAATGAATCTAACGTCCCATTTAACGTAAACGATTGAGTCGAGCTTCTTAAACTTGAAATATCAACCGTATCTGAAGTAAATTGGCCCTCTTCAATAATTAAAAGACTATCATTTAGTAATGAAATATTAGAAATTAATTCATTTACATTGGACAAGTCACCAATGTTAATAATCGTGTCTTTCCCAAGCACCTGAATACCTGTTCCAGCTATAACCGTATCTCCTGATGACTCAGCGTAGAAAGCATATGGAACCGATACTAGTTGTATTGTTCCAAGATCTTCTAGACCAAAAAAATCAACTGAGACGTTCAAAAAATGTTCCCCAGCTGACCAATCAATTTCTGTAAATCTCAACCCCGAAGATGAGGTAGGGGAGCCTTGACCTATCTTTACGTTAAATAACCCAATATCCGTTGTAGAAACCAAATGGGATTCCTCATAAATCTCAGTGCCATTTGCTGAACCTATTAATATCTTGAACGTAACCGTCCCTGTTTGTCCCGGTTTAACATTCCCGCTTGCATCTCTCACTACTGCCTGATAGTTAATCCCATCTCCCCCTTGTGCAAAAGAATTGTTGGAGATTACTGATAACACACTCAGTATAATACTGATAATTGCACACGAACTAATTCGCCTATTTAATAACATATCCAATTGTTAAAATGTTTAAATAACTCTCATTATACGCTCTAAACGCACTATTGTTGCGCAACAGAGTAGAATGGGATTAAATACAAAAAACTATAATTCAAATCTACGTAAATGCTTGCAAATCGATTAACTTCTTATACACCCCATTTTGCTGAATCAAATTTGCATGATTACCCTGCTCAAATATTTGACCATTTTTTATGACCACAATTTCATCTGCGTTCTGAATGGTAGAAAGTCTGTGAGCAATTACAATAGAAGTTCTATTTTGCATTAATTTGAAAAGTGCATCTTGAACTAGTTTTTCAGATTCTGTATCCAATGCTGAAGTAGCTTCATCTAAAATCATAATTGGCGGATTCTTTAGCACCGCCCTTGCGATACTTAATCGCTGTTTTTGACCACCCGATAATTTCCCACCTCCATCGCCAATATTGGTTTGATAACCTTCCGGTAATTTCTCTATATATTCGTGTGCGTTGGCGATTTTTGCAGCCTCTTGCACTTTTTCAATCGTTGGATTTTCAACCCCCAAAGCGATGTTATTGAAAACCGAATCATTAAATAAAATAGATTGTTGGGAAACAATTCCCATTAAGCCACGTAAGTCTCTAATTTTTACGTTCCGAATATCTTCTCCATCAATGGTAATTGATCCGCTTTTAGCATCGTAGAATCGAGGTAATAAATCTACCATGGTAGACTTCCCTCCTCCAGATGGCCCAACGAGTGCAATAGTTTTACCTTTAGGAATACTAAGATTAATGTGGGTTAAAACCTCTTTATCTTCATAAGCAAAACTCAAATTCTCGAATTTTAGTTCACTCTCAAAACTCTTTTTAGAGTGAGCATTCTGTTTGTCTGTAATTCTCTCGTCTGCTTTCAATACAGCATCTATCCTTTTAGTTGAAGCGGCTCCTTTTTGTATATTATAGTATGCGGTTGAGAGTGATTTTGCCGGATTCAACAGTTGAGAGAAAATTATAATGTATCCCACAAAATCCCCTCCACTAAAATCAACATCTGGATCAATTACCATATTCCCTCCGAACCACACCAAGGCTATCATCACCAAAGACCCTAAAAACTCACTCATTGGAGAAGCTAAGTCTCTTTTTAAATACATGCGCCGCATAATGTTACGGTAGCTATTATTCAGCGATGAAAATTTTTCATTTAGCTCCGCTTCTGCATTAAATGCTTTAATAATTCTCAATCCCGTTAGCGTTTCTTCAACATTAGAAAGTAGTTCCCCCATTTTTTCTTGCAACTTCCCTGACGTTCGTTTCAGGCTTTTCCCCACCTTCCCAATCAAAATTCCGCTAATAGGAAGCAATACCAAAGAGAACAATGTCAATTCTGCATTCATGCCAATCATGGCGAGTAAAAAAAGGATGATCGAAATTGGATCTCTAAAAAGCATTTCCAACGAATTCATTATTGACCATTCAACTTCCTGAACATCGCCAGTGATTCTGCTAATAATATCCCCTTTCTTCTCTTCAGAATAGAAAGCAAGTGGGAGAATTAAAATTTTAGAATAAATATTACTCCGTATATCTTTCACCACTCCACTGCGAATATTCGCCATGTATATTCGAGACAAATAGCCAAAAAGATTCTTTAAGAAAAACAAGGAAACCACGGTAACACAAACAAATAACAACGCTCCTTTTTTCCCTTGTCCCTCAATAAATGGAGTCATCAAATAACTAAACATTTCCTTTAAGTAATCAATTGACAATTCAAAGGTTGGCTTAACCAAGACTAAATTTACCTCGCCAAAAAGCAAATCTAGAAAGGGTATAAAAACAACCAATGAAACCAGGTTCAGTATAATTGCAATCAAGTTAAACCCAACGCTCAAAAAGGCATCCAGCTTGTACGGTTTTATGTATTTTAATATCTTTATTAAACTCTTCATAATGTGCCTTTATACATCCAAAACTTTCCAATTCTTAAAAGGGAAATAGTGTCTACCTCCATTCAAGTTTCTTTCTAAAAAGGATATCAACCTATACTTTAATTTTTCGTGCTTAAACTTCTTCCTATCAGGAACTTTATTTGTAGCATAATTTAATTGATCCCCCCAATTAAAATCCCTCATTTTAGTACTCATAACCTTTGGATGAGTCTCTTCAAATTTTGGCAAACCCTTCAACGGTCCGTAGTCAAAATCTGCTGCTTGCCCCTTATAAATCGCCTCAACTTTTACTGCTGACTTATATGCGGAATCCATTGCTTTTTTCTTTTTCTGTAGAAAAGAGGGAGGCCTCACCCAGCCATAATGGAACACATAAGCGTCTACTATTGCAACATTAACTGGGTCGGTATTTTCTATTTTTCGATAACTTACTCCATCAAATTTTTCTATTTTCCTAAATGACTGTGCATCCCCAAAAGAATGAATTTCAGGTAAATTACGCACTACTCGAACCTCGTTTTGATACCAACCATGATCATTAATATAGTGGTCATAGTCTGCAAAAAAGTGTTTGTAGTTAAAAAGCAAACCTTCCACTTTTGTGTTCTCTACTAATTCCTCACAACGTTTCTCAATTACAGGTAAATACTTTTCGTGAATTACTTCATCCGCCTGAATATAGAATAACCAATCTCCTGTGCAATGCTCCTTCGCTATATCAGTTTGATGCGCATATTCCATTCCTTTGGGGTATTTATCTATATCCCATTCAGTATGAATAATTTTTAACTTTGGCGAATCAATACTCTCCAAAATCTCCAAGGTCCTATCATCTTCATCGCCCTTACCCAAAACAAAAATAAATTCGCTACAAATTGGCAAAATCGATAAAATCGACTCTTTTATTGGATAATATAATTTGGAAGTGTTTCTACCGAAACTGAATCCGCTAATTTTCACGTGAACATAGATTTTATGCGAAATTAGTCAATTTAGCAGGCAATGCCGAAGGTAGCTTTTATAGCGTTTTGAATTATTAACTTTACATCCAATATGGAAAGCATTAGACAACAAAAAGTTTCTCGTTTATTACAGCGAGAAATCGGCGAAATTTTTACAAAGAAAGAGTTTAACCTTTCGGTTAGTTTAATGATTTCAGTTACTCAAGTTAGGGTAAGCCCAGATTTAGGGATTGCTAGAAGTTACCTTAGCCTTTTCCCGTCTAACAACAGAGAAGAAATTATTGAAGAAATTAGAAAGCATTCTAAAGAAATCCGTTATATCTTAGGGAAAAAAGTTGGGCAACAGCTGCGACACATTCCTGACTTGCATTTCTATTTAGACGACTCTTTCGATTATGCCGAGAAAATTGACAAGCTTTTAAAGTAGCAATTTGAACCTACCGTTTTACATCGCTAAGCGATATTTGGTCGCCAAGAAATCACAAAATGCAGTTAACATTATTTCTTGGATTTCGGTGTTTAGCGTTGCCGTTGGAACTTTTGCTTTGGTCGTTGTGCTCTCTGCATTTAATGGCTTAGAAAAATTAGTTGAGTCGCTTTTTGAATCTTTTGATGCTGACATACGCATAGAATTAACCGAAGGTAAAACATTTGATTCCGGCACAATAGATTACAACAAGTTAGCAAACATTCCTGGTGTAGCAAACTACACGCGTGTGTTAAAGGAGGTTTGTGGGGTGCGATATAAAAAACAACAAACTATTATTCAAATAAAAGGTGTTGATGGGAGTTACCTCGAAATGAGCAAAATTGACAGCAATGTTGTTGAGGGTAAAACAGCTTTGAAAGAAAACAACATCAACTATGCAATCATTGGTTATGGCATTTCCCTGCAATTAAAGCTAAATGTTATCGCAAGCGCTGAAAATTTGACGATATATGCTCCTAAAAGGGGGGAAATTTCTACGTTGAATGCTATGAACTCAATATATCGAAAGCAAATCTCCCCTGCTGCTATTTTTTACCTGAGTCCTGAATATGATAATAAATATATTATCACTTCGCTGGAGTTTGCGCAAGACTTATTGCAATATGAAAACGAAATTAGCTCCATTGAAGTTTTAGCTGAAGAAGGAACAGGCTTAGAAGAACTAGTTAAAAAATTATCCGCCTTTTTTGGCGATAGGTTTTCGGTAAAGTCACGACTGGAGTTTAATCAGATACTATATAAGACGAATAAAACTGAGAAATGGGTCACTTTCCTTATTTTGATTTTTATATTAATAATTGCGGCCTTTAACACTCTTAGCTCATTAAGCATGTTAATAATTGATAAGAAAAAAGATATTAATACGTTGATGCACTTAGGGGCTAATAAAAATCTGGTTCGAAGCATCTTCTTTTTAGAAGGAATGTTAATCAATTTAACAGGTGCGCTTTCAGGCTTAATTCTAGGAGTAATTATTTGTTTGCTTCAAGAGCATCTGGGGTTAATTCGGTTGGAGGGCGGAATTGTAGATTATTACCCTGTGCATCTAAACCCAATTGAGTTGGTTTACATACTTATTACGGTGATTGTTATTGGGTTTTTAACTTCTTGGTATCCGGTACTAAATTTAACAAAGGCCTCAAATATTTAAAAATCAAATAAGCACCATCTCTTCGCCCAAATAGTTTGCCTTAATTTCCTCGAAAACTTCCTTAATTACGTTATAAGAATCTTGAGTAACCAATTTTATTCGGTGTTCCTTAAAGTTTGGAATACCTTTAAAATAATTCGTGTAATGCCTTCTCATTTCGTTGATACCAACTCTTTCTCCTTTCCATCTCACCGACATTTCTAAATGCCTTTCTGCAGCGATTAATCTTTCAGCCATGGTTGGAGGTGCTAAATGTTCTCCCGTTTCAAAAAAATGCTTCATTTCTCTAAAAATCCAAGGATATCCAATACTTGCTCTCCCAATCATAACCCCATCTACACCATAGGTTTTTCTTTTTTCTAAAGCAATCTCTGGCGTTGTTACGTCTCCATTGCCAAATACTGGAATATTCATTCTTGGATTTTCCTTTACGTCTCGAATTAAACTCCAATCTGCCTCCCCCTTGTACATTTGTTGTCGTGTTCTGCCATGAATAGATATGGCTTGAATACCAACATCTTGCAATCGCTCAGCGACCTCAACAATGTACTTCGTGTCTTCATCCCAACCCAATCTAGTTTTAACAGTAACGGGTAAGCTTGTTGACTTCACAATTTCTGCTGTCATCTTCACCATTTTCGGAATATCTTGCAAGATTCCCGCCCCTGCTCCTTTGCAAGCTACCTTTTTCACAGGGCAGCCATAATTTATATCAATAATATCTGGATTTGCAGCCTCCGTTACCTTCGTGGCCCTTTTCATTGATTCTATTTCATTGCCAAATATTTGAATGCCTATAGGTCGTTCATATTCAAATATATCTAGCTTCTGAACACTTTTTACAGCGTCCCGTATTAACCCCTCAGATGAAATGAATTCAGTATACATTAAATCTGCTCCTTGTTCTTTACAAAGTGCACGAAACGGGGGGTCACTTACGTCTTCCATTGGCGCAAGTAATAGTGGGAAGTCCCCGAGGTCAATATTTCCTATCTTTGCCAAAATGCTAATTTTTTTCAAAGTTACCCAATAATCTTTTTTCACTTTTGAGCATACTTGATAGCAGATTTTCAAAAATATTAACTTATACAGCCCTTTCGTTGGCTTCAGGTTTTATCTTCTCTTTATTATCTCTTATTGTTATTCATCTGCTAAGCGGAGTTCCCTTTGGAAATGTTTCTTCAATAGCAAATAATTTACACATAGAAGCAAATGTTACTTTAGTTAAAGTATTACTTTTTCTCAATAGTTTTGGCTTGTTCGTTCTTCCTCCGCTTCTATTTTGTTTCATTTTCCGACTTCCCATTCTTAATTTCTTTAAATTAAGAGAACTACGAACCATTCAGCTATTGCCCATTCTATTTTTATTGTTTGTATTATTTTTACCCATATTAAACTTTACCGTAGAGTTAAACAAACTACTTTCCCTACCTGATTGGATATCGGGACTGGAAGATTGGATGAGAAATGCAGAAGAAGAAGCTACAGAGAAAACACAGGCATTGTTGAGAATGAAAACCTACGGTGGTTTGATCGTAAATATTCTCCTTATTGGCCTTTTACCTGCTATCGGCGAAGAATTAGCTTTTAGGGGGGTTGTACAACAAACTTTAATAGGACAAAACGATAACCCCCATTGGGGCATATGGGGGGCAGCATTTATATTCAGCTTTATTCATTTTCAATTTTTTGGCTTCTTACCCAGAGTAATGCTTGGAGCCTTTTTTGGCTACCTCTTTTACTGGTCAAAAAGTTTGTGGTTGCCCATTTTAGGTCATTTTATTAATAACACTAGCGCTGTATTAATTTCTTTTTACTTGAAAGAGAGTGGAATGGAAGAAAAGATAGAACAAATAGGAACCACACAAGAAACTAACTATTTCCCATTAGTTTCTTGCGTGCTTTTTGGAGGTTTGCTGTATTATTTTAAAAAGCAGTGCGATAGGTTGCTTATTTAGTCTTTCTTTTGCTTGCTCCACATAAAAACTTTATTGTTACTAGCATATTCATCTAAATCTTTCGAAGTGAGAATTGCTACAATATCAAAAAGAGGCAATAACCCAAAGCCTCCCCCAAGGGTTAGAGAGTAGACTATGGGAACGTTTTCAGATGTGCCCAAATAAATTCGATGTACCCCAAAATGACCTAAAAAAACAGCTAAAAGTATCGCTTTCAACTTTCTTAACTTAGGGTGCACAAGAGCTGTTTCATCGTTATCAAATGTTAGATCAATTTGATCTAGGAATTCGGTTTGCTGCATAATAGAAATATCTACCTCCTTGGTTGAAGCAACCGAGGGGGTAGATATCACAAAAATCAGTATCAATAAAAGTTGTTGTAACTTATTTAGCATTATTCAAGTGCTCCGTCACTCTATTCCAATCTACTACACTAAAAAATGCGTTGATGTAATCAGGTCTTCTGTTTTGATAGTTCAAATAATATGCGTGCTCCCAAACATCAATTCCTAAAATTGGTGTTCCCCCGCAACCGACTTGCATAAGCGGGTTGTCTTGATTTGGAGTAGAGCAAACCTCTAGCTTACCGTCTTTGTAACACAACCAGGCCCATCCTGAACCAAATTGTGTTGCAGCTGCTTTGCTAAAGCTTGTTTTGAACTCTTCAAAAGAACCAAAGCCCTCATTAATTTTTTCAGCTAATTCTCCAGTTGGAGCTCCTCCTCCATTGGGAGACATAATATCCCAGAATAAAGAATGGTTATAAAAACCACCTCCATTATTTCGAACTGCTGCAGATAAGTTGCCTGCAGAAATGATATATTCAATTGATTTCCCTTCATCAGAAGAACCTTCAATTGCCGCATTCAATTTTGTTGTATAACCTGCATGATGCTTAGAATAATGGATTTCCATTGTCCGAGCATCTATATGCGGTTCTAAAGCGTCATAGCTATAATTTAATTTTGGTAATTCAAATGCCATAATAATATTATTTTGTTAGGTTTAATTTACTTTCAAAGATAAAAATCTTTATTATATAAATAAAAATAAGTTAATGTTAAACTTGTTTTACAATTAATTATCTACCTTTGTTCCTAAACAACAACACAACAAAAATGAAAAAGTTTTTAACTCTATTCGCTGTAGCTGCTATATTTTCAGCTGTAGCCTGCGGTGACGCAAAAAAAGACTCTTCTAATGAAGGAGACGAAGCAAAAGAATTAATGGATGAGATGAACTCAACCATGGAAGAAGTAACAGAAACTGGGGAAGAAGCTGTTGAAGCTGTGGTTGACTCTATGGAGGTAGTTGCTGACTCTGCTGCTAACGCATCAGGAGAGATGATGGAAGAAGCTGCTGAAGAAATGGAAGAAGCTGCTGAAGAAATGGAAGAAGCTGTAAAGTAAATTTTACAATTCTATTAAGCGCCTTCAAGGTCATTCTGAGTAATCAAGATGATTTTGGAGGTTTTTTTATGCTATTTTTAAAAAATGAAAATTTTTTTCTTACTCCATCTTCTATTTTTATCAGCTCTTTGTTTTGGTCAAATTCAATCAGGCCCGATGATAGGCCATCAAACCCCTGAAGAAACTAAAATTTGGATACAAACCGAAATACCAAGCCTTCTTACCATTCGTTACTCCTCTGAAGGTGAATCTGCGGAAGAAGTAATTGCAAGCACACAACCTGAGAACTGGAACACGATTACCATACAGCTAGAAAAACTAACACCAAATACCTTTTACAGCTATACCGTTAGCTCTAAAGGAAATCTTTTGTTTGAGGGTACATTTAGTACCCCCTCACTTTTAGACACGAGAAACCTTCCTAATTATAGTTTCGCATTTGGTAGTTGCACCTACATTAATGAAGAACAATACGACCAAGTCGGAGAGGTATTTGGCAGGGCATTAAGCGTGATAAGCAGTATTGAAAAAACTCAGCCCAATTTTATGTTGTGGCTGGGTGATAATATTTATCTCAGAAAAGGAGAGTGGAACTCTAAAACAGGTGTTTATAGGAGGTATACGAACTTCAAATCTCAACCGGAACTACAGTCCTTTTGGCAAAACACCTCCCATTATGCCATTTGGGATGACCATGATTTTGGACCAAACGACGCAGACCGAGGGTTTGTGAATAAAGAAATTACTTTGCAGGCTTTCAAAGATTTTTGGGCAAATCCAAGTTACGGCGTAAATGAACAATCGGGTATTACTACACAGTTTGGCTACCAAGATATTGAGTTCTTTCTATTAGATAACCGTTATTTTAGAAGCCCTAACGAAAGAAAAACTGGAGAACGCGAAATTCTAGGAATGATCCAAATAGAATGGTTGGTTGATGCCTTGGTAAATAGCAAAGCTAGCTTCAAGTTTATTGCAGTTGGCGGTCAATTTGTAAGTGATGCCGCTGTTCACGAAAACCATGCTACTTATGCCAACGAACGCAATTATTTATTGGACTTAATTGAAAAGGAGGAACTAAAAAACATTGTGTTCTTAACAGGAGATCGTCACAAAACCGAACTAAGCCGGCTGAAATTAAAAAACGGAACAACCATATACGACTTTACCTCTTCTCCGATGGCATCCAAAGCCTTTGATTCAGAGAACGAAGGCAATACAAATCAAGTAAAAGGAACGCACGTAGCTACTCAAAATTTTGGCACCATTGCAGTTTCTGGCGATTATAAAAATCGAGTATTATTGCTAAAAACGTTCAATGCTGCGGGAAAATTATTGTGGGAACACGAAATACAAAAACAATAACTAAATTTGCTCCACCTAAGGCATATACATATCTACCTTTAAAAAAATTACTATGACTCTTAAATTTGCTTCTGTTGCACTATTTTCCTCAGTTATCCTTTCTTGCGGAGCAGTAAATGAAATAATGAAAGGAGTTGAAGAAGTAATAAATGATGCCGGAACCACTAATAGCGTTCCTTCCAACTTAGAAATTGGAACCGGGTTAAAAGAAGCGCTTATGAAAGGCACGACAAATGGAGTATCTAACCTTTCCGAAGCAGGAGGTTATTTAAATAGCCCTCAATTTAAAATCCCCTTTCCAAAGGATGCTCAAAAAATAGAATCAACCCTTCGTAACTTGGGGTTAGGAGGTGAAGTAGACAAGGTTATTGTTTCTTTAAATAGAGCTGCTGAAGATGCTGTAACGGAGGCAAAGCCACTATTTGTTAATGCCATTAAGCAAATGACTTTTGCAGATGTAAAAAATATTTTAATGGGAGACAACATGGCTGCGACTAACTATCTTAAAAATAAAACAAGCTCTCAGCTGCAAGCTGCTTTTCAACCTAAAATTCAAGCTTCCTTAAATAAAGTGAATGCAACAAAATATTGGGATGATGTACTCTCTCGGTACAACAAAATACCATTGGTAACAAAGTTGGACCCGGACTTGAACTCGTTTGTTACGGAACAAGCAATCAAAGGTCTATTTACAAAAATTGCTCAAGAAGAATCTGCTATTAGAGCTAATCCGGTTGAACGAACCACAGGGTTGCTTCAAAAAGTTTTTGGATATGCAGACAATCAGAAAGGAAATTAAATTTCCATTAACTTTATTCGCTCTATTGTATTATTAGTAAGACTAATACGAGTTTCTTCAAAAGAAGGAGCTCCAAAAGGAATCTCTTTTAGTTTTGTAAAACCGAAAGGCTCTTTGGGTATACCTATCATGCTTTTATCCATAATGCCATTCATATTTTTGTCGTGCATTAGGGTAACAGCATATTCCCCGGCAGGGAATTCGCCTAACTCTATTAACATGGTTTCACTATTAACTTTAATAGTATAACCTTTAAGCGCTTTTTCCCCCGCTTCAGGATATCCGTCTTCCGAATTAAAAAGCAATATGCCTAGATTACCGGTGATATCCAAAATTCCTTCAACTTTTATCGAAAGCTTATATTTTTCATTTGGTGCAGAAAACCCAAAAAATGTACAAATACTTAATGCCAGAACTATTTTATTCATAAGGCTATTTTACTCAAAAAAATAGTTCCAAAATAGATTCCAGTCTAGCTAAAGAACTTACTATTCCATTCTGTATCGCTAAAGTTTTCACGAATCATAAAAATAATCATGCAAGTAATTCCGCACATGGCAATAAAGCTATGTACAAAAAGAAAAATAAATACATCTATACTGGTCGTAGGAATAGCCAAAGAAAAAACAAATGAAAAAGCTAACAATGTCCAAAACATTGACATAAAGCTCCTCAACGGAGCAGCTAGAAAGGCTCTAAACCTGTTCAGCTCTCCTCCCCACTTGTGTATAAAGTAAACTTTATTATCAGCAAGTTGCAAAAATAACAGCGGGTCTGAATCTTTATCTTCTAATTGGAATAGCTTTTTGGGAGCTACTATTTTAAACCCATTAACTGGATGTCCTAGCTGTTTTTCCAATGCTTTAACCTTCAAAATTGCTTCTGTTGGGATTTCGCCGATAAACGCTTTTGAATCTAAAAATCGCAACCTATACTTAATGCAAATTTTTCTAATTTGATCCACTGTATATATATTATCCGGCTCAAGTTTGGTTAAATCGTATTGTAAATTAGCATAATTATTTCCTTGAATCTTTTCTGAAATAATCGATTCCTTTTCGAGGTCTTCATTGAGTATTTGATGAACTTCATTTAGAACATCCACTTTGGATTTTCTCCTAATTTTTTGAAGTTCTTTTTTTAAATCAACCGTGTTAAAATTCATCCTTTTAGCTTTAAAAAGTTTGTGAACCCATGTTTATGTAAAAAATAGTCCTATTGGTTTTACTGATTTGATTAGGTACTATAACTATAACCAACAAATGCGAATGATGTTTAACTCGAATGAAATTAATTCGCTTCTTGTATGATGTATGCCAACAAATCTTCGAGCTGTTGATCACTCATTCGCTCTTTTGGGTAGAGTGGCATATATCTGGGCTTTCCTTGCCCTGCGTAAGTGCCTTTCCTTACAATATCATATAAATTGTAATCTGATTTTTTACCTATACTCCTTTTAAATTTTTGGAAGTCCATTTTTGAATTGGTAAAAGTAATGCCAGATACACCTCCATCTTGATGGCAAAACATGCAGCTAAATTCATAAACTTTCTTCCCGTTAATCGGATCACCTTCAATACCTTCAAACCCTACATCCTGTCTGTTTGGAGACTTCCCAAACGTTGCTGGAGATTTAGTAGCATATTTATTTTTTAAAATACTAAGCCTCTTCTTCTCAACTTTTGGGTTTTCCATCAACATCAACTCTTCTTCACTGATATTCAGGTCTTTTATTTTTAACTGATTGTTCCAAAAATAAGCCAAAATTGCTTCTAATTCCCAGTCTTCTAGATACCTGCCCGACGAACAGACTTTAGCGCAAAGCTGAGTAGACTCTGCCAGACTGTTGCGTGCCAGTTTCACTAAATCACCATACTTCTTTTCATAATCATCATTGTACCAACTTTCACGATTTGCAATGCCATAAAAAGTACTTCCCTGTAAAAATTTTTGCCCATTTTCAGCTGCATAGTCCAATCTGGATTGCGGGTCAAAGGATGCAACATTTGGGTCCTCTTTTACCGGACTGTGGCAAGAAGTGCAGGTATAAAATCGACTGATATATCTAGACTTTCTCCCATCAGGTCCGATTGTTCTTCCTTTAAAAACCAAATCTTTACCTTGCTGAATTTGCTCGGCTGTAGCATTAGGCCTCGCATGCTTCGGTAAGCTTTCCCCTAAAGATACTAGGGCTTCTGAAATGTTGGTTTCCTTGGTCAATTTTTGTTTTGGAAACTTTAAAGCAAGCACCATTAGAAGACACAAGGCTGATGCGCAGCTAAAAAGAAAAAACTTGGTATTTCTAGTTGTGGGTTTCATCTCTCAAATTCTTATTTATACTTTCTCCCCCTAACTTGAAAGTCTCTCGTTATATTAAAACCCAACATAATATCTCCTTTATCCCACTCTCCGTCTGTTTCTGAAATGAAGAATTTTTCAGTCATTCCTCGGGAGTTTCCTAAATGTAATTGAAAAACATGATGCTTCGTTTCTATATCAAATCCTAAGGCTAAAGAGTTTGTTTTTAACCTTGTTAATTGATCTGGTAATGTAAAATAATACTCCGCCTTAAAGCTCAACATCTGAGTTAATCGAACTCGTCCAGCAGAACCAATTGAAAAAATATCATTATTCATCTCGCTGTTTGGTGTCAAGTTCCGATGTAAAAAGGTTGGCATCACTTGAATCGAAAATCGTTCTCCAAACTTTTTTGCAATTAACATTTGATGAGTAAAGGACCAGCGTAATTTACCGCTAATCGCTTCAAGCCCATAAGGCGCTTTTAGCGTGTTATAGTCAGAAGTGCTCAGCCATGTTAAGGAAATTGGTGTTCCTACTTTAAATTTTTGAGTCAAAACTTTAAATTTTACAAATCCATCTATTGTTTTTTGGAAAGAACTGCGCCCAACCCCTACAGTGATTTTATCGGTTAATCCATAGTCGAAACCTAAACGAATAGTCGATTGATCCAAGCCATAAAGTTCATATAGCCCTCCATTTATTAACCCAAAACGATGAGCGATAATGAACTTCATAGAACCCTCTTTATTAGTCTCTATGGAGTGCCCATTGACCACTCGTGTATCGTCAAATGTTTCACTTACAAGTTCCGGGTATATTGAATATGCCCGGAATGTGGTTACAGGTTCTTGTGAAAATGCATTGAATGCACTTGCGAGTAATATTGCTAGTATACTTTTTTTCATATTCTAGTTGTTTAGAGCTCCTTCGTCAATCCAAGTTTGGATTAAATCTTTTTCATTTTGAGGCAATGCCTCCTTAGGCGGCATTGATCCTAATATTACTCTCGTATTTACTCTACTTTTAGATGCTTCTATTTGAGCATATGTCTCTAACGTTGGGGAAATTCCACCCGGAGGAGCATGGCAGCCGGAGGTGGCGCATTTATTGCCTATTAATGGTTGGATTTGATTGGCAAAAGATACAGTGACTGCCGAACCTCCGGGATTTCCGGTAGTATCAGTTGTTGGTATAACTCCCAGAGGAGTATCTAAAAGCTGAGGGCGTAGGTCATCCGCGTTTTCTGATTCACATGCCATCAAAAAAGTTAGACAGAGTAATATTGAGACTATGTATTTCATAATATATTTATAATGAGACGTTAAATATATTAAAATTGTTCGAGGAATCATCCACGCTCTAAGGTTATCACCGATATTTCCGGTAAAATCCCCACTCTCCCTGGATAACCAATGTAGCCAAAACCTCTATTTACGTAAAGATATTGTCCTTCAGATTGGTATAGCCCAGCCCACTCATCATACACGTATTGAACAGGACTCCATTTAAGTCCTGGAATGTCTATTCCAAATTGCATCCCATGTGTATGCCCAGAAAGAGTTAGGTCAATGCTTTTAAACTTTGCCAAAACTTCTGCCTGCCAATGACTCGGGTCGTGAGAAAGAAGAAAGTTTACTGAAGAATCAGGCAGGTTTTGCATAGCAACATCCAATTTCCCATACTTAGGAAATCGAGCTTTTGCTCCCCAATTTTCGACACCAATTACGTTCAGTATCTCTCCATCAACTAGTATTGATTTATGCTCATTCATTAATAAATTCCATCCCATATTCTTGTGTATGGTTGCTAAATCATTCAAATTTCTTTGTTTTTGAGCTTGACTATGCCATTGAACGTAATCTCCGTAATCATGATTTCCAAAAACAGAATAAACTCCTAACGGGGCATTTACTTTTGCAAAAACACTCCCCCACTCTTGCATCTCTGTAGCTTTATTGTTTACCAAGTCTCCGGTAAAAAAAGCCAAGTCAACCCTTTCATCTGCTATCATTTGAACGCCTCCCTTTACGGCAGTTTTATTCCAAAAGCTCCCCGAATGAATATCAGACAATTGACCTATTCGCAGACCTTCTAATCCCTTAGGTAGATTTTTGACCGGAAGCTTAATTCTTCTAACTCGGTAATCATGTGCTCCACTTATAATGCCCCAACTTAATGAAACAACTGGCGCAGCAGCAACTATTAATCCTGCTGTAGCTAAAAACTTAGATCTTGAAATCCCTTCTTTTGAGGTTTCCGTATCTGGATTAGATAACTTCATTATTATCCATCGAATGAGTCGTTGAATATCATCGATAAAAACGAATATACCTAAAAATAATTTTGCCAAAATGTTAATGAAAACAAATGACATTAGTACTGTTCGCGCGTGTCTTACGATACCGTCAGGATTTCCAAAATTGTAAATAATTATCGCAATGATTACCAACAACGTAATCAGAAAATAAATACTTTTTATTCCTTTTTGAAACCCTTCAGATTGATTTGCCGTGAGGGTTTTAACTGCTTGAAAAGCATAGTAGTCTATTAATACAAATACCACGCTGAAAACTGCAACAAACAAGACTCGATTCATAATAACAAAGGAAGCAGTTTAAATGCTTGATCGTTTAAATAGATATTCTAATTTCGCAACTTAAATCATAAAAAATATTAAATCGTGGATAATATAGAACAATACTCTAGCTACCTTATGGACTTTGTGTTACAATACGCCCCAAAATTGATTGGTGCGATTGTTACGCTTATAATTGGCTTATGGGTTGTTAAAAGAATCAGCAAGTTTTTTAATAAGTCTCTAGAGAAAATAGAAGTAGACCCTTCTTTACGCCCTTTTTTAAGTAGCGTGGTGAACACACTTTTAAAAGTCTTTTTGGTTGTCTCCGTGTTGAGTATGATGGGAATCGAAATGACATCATTTGTAGCAATTTTAGGTGCTGCTGGCTTAGCAGTCGGGTTGGCTCTTTCAGGAACATTACAAAACTTCGCGGGCGGTGTTATCATCTTAATCTTAAAACCATTTAAGGTCGGAGATTTTATTGAAGCACAAGGCTATTCCGGTTCTGTATCTTCTATCCAAATATTTAACACCATTCTTAAAACACCGGATAACAAGACCATTATTATTCCAAATGGCGGTCTGTCAACAAGTGCTTTAACAAACTATTCTACTGAAGCTATAAGAAGGGTTGACTGGACCGTAGGTATTGGTTACGGGGATGACATTGAAAAGGCAAGAAAAACCCTGTTGGATATTTTGACCGCGGATGAAAGAGTTTTTAAAGATCCTGCTCCTTTTATTAAAGTTTCTGCTTTGGCTGACAGTTCAGTTAATTTGGCAATGAGAGTTTGGGTAGATTCAGGAGATTACTGGCCAGTTTCTATGGAAACAAATGAAAAAATTTACAATGAATTTAACAAGCAAGGAATAAACATTCCTTTCCCACAGATGGATGTTCACGTGCGCAAACAGAACTAAATTCAGCACTATCAACACAATTTAACATTTGACATGAAGAAATTAATCATAATAGCCTTATTATTTGGAGGGTTAAATACCTTTGCTCAGGTAACGGGTGGAGAAAAGAAACTTAAAACGGTTCGAAAAGACTCGCCTGATGGTTGGAAGAAAGGCGGTTTGTTGAACATCAATTTCACACAAATATCTCTAACCAACTGGGCAGCAGGAGGTCAAAACTCCATCTCTTTAGCAGGGTTTTCTAGCCTTTTCACAAATTACAAACTGGGAAAGTCTACCTGGGACAACTCGTTGGTCATACAATTTGGACAAGTCAAGCAAGGAGGAAACAGCTTCATCAAATCTGACGACCGACTTAAATTTACTTCCAAGTATGGAAAAGATGCAGGTAAGAATTGGTATTACGCAGCATTGTTTGACTTTCAAACTCAGTTTACAGTGGGTTATTCTGAACCAAATAATAGTTCTACCCGTATTTCAGATTTCATGGCTCCTGCGTATTTTTTAGGTGCGTTAGGGTTGGACTATAAGCCAAGTACAAACTTGGCCGTTTTTATTGCTCCAGTTACTGCCAAATACACGGTTGTTAGTGATGACTCATTGGCATTTGAGGGTGCATATGGGGTTCAAGGTTATGAAGTTAATGAGAGTGGCAAAGTGACAAATTTTGAAAATACAAGGGGAGAAATTGGATGTTATTTGAGAATGAACTATAAGCGACAAATCATGGAAAACATCAGCTACCAAGCGAACTTGGGACTGTTTTCAAACTATGCAAATAATCCTTTAAACATTGATGTAAATTGGGATAATGTATTGAATATGAAAGTAAACAAATACATCAGTGCCTCAATTACTACATCGTTGATTTATGATGACGATGTTGAGATTGCAGTATTAAAAGATGATGGAACCCCAAAGTATAGAGCTGATGGGTCTACTGCTGAAATCGGCCCGAGAACACAGTTTAAATATGTTTTAGGTGTTGGCTTTGCGTACACTTTCGGAGATAAATAAAGTCCTTTATAATCCCCTTGCAAAAAGCTCATTAATAAGTTTAATGAACTTTTTTGATGCGAATTCTACTGATTTTAAAAATAATTGTTCTAGCAAAACAAGTTAAAGTGTTGTAATTTATAGCGTTGTGTTAGTTTTGTTTTAACCCAAAAGCTTTCCCTATTTAAAATTTTTAGCCGTTTGACCTCGTTTTTTTAACATTTTACCAAATCACTCTAAAACGACGATATTAGCGGTTTTCGATGCCCTTTTTACTTAAAAAAGTGAGCTAAAATTACAATAGCAGGTCATTCGCAAGCCTAATGTGTTAATAAAATGTATGTCTACTCAAGTTTGCTTGTTTGTTAATTTATAAATTTTTAATGCTTTATATGTTTCGTTGAAAACACCTTAGATTACTCTTCTCTATGGATTTCCAATAAATCCCTTTATTACAGATGCTGAAGGGAAATTCTCTTATGAAAATACGGATAGTGATGAAGGGTTCTCCGTTAGACCATTAATGGATTTAGAAGAAACTTCTATTGATATTGTAGATATTTTCGCTACTAACCAAAATGCCAAAAAACTTCCTAACTTAATTGTAAATAACATCCAAGGCCTTGACGATAATAAGGTAACAATGAAAATAAAGACTTTCCAGTAATGATAGATGAAGAAGGAAACCTGATTGAGAAAAGAAATACCGATAAAGATGGAAAATTCTCATGTATTAAATTAGAAAATAAACAATACAGCATCAAAATTGATGGAGGAGATACAACTCAAAAAGCAGCTACTAAAATTTATTTAGTCGATGAAAATGGCTTAAAACTAAATCGTTTAAATGCGGACAGTAATAGAGTTTACACAGAAGACCTTAGTAAATACAATGCTACTATTGTTGAAGGCTTATTCGAATACAATGTTATGGCTCAAGAAAATATCACTTATATCGTATATTACTAAAACAATTCCCTTATTGACACTTTTATTACCGGCGTAGAAGGCATGTTTTCTTATACTAACTTAAAGGTGCATAAAACCTTTTCAATTCGACCGTTAATGGATCTAGAATAAACCTCTATTGATAATATAGAGATTTTTGCAACAGATCAAAATGGCAAAAAGCTTTCTAACTTAATTGTGAATATAAATCAAATTAGTGGGAATAAGAAAAGTTCGAATAAACAAACAATAAGCACTTATAGTAAAGAACCAAGTGTCAGCAATTCTTTCCAGACGGGCTATTTTGATTTTAATGAAACAGTCTTATTGGACGATGATAAAGCTACATTAGACAAAGTTATAAATGCATTAAAAAGCAACCCGAACTCAACAGTAACCATGATTGGTTTTACAGACAACATTGGTTCTAAAGAAGTCAAAGTAACAGTTGCAAGTCCAAGAGCTCGAGCTACAAGGGCTTACTTAACTAAAAAAGAGATTGATAAAAAGAGAGTAACGATTTACGGTTACGGAAAAGTGATGTTTAAAGGGGACAATGTTACTGCTCAAGGAAGGGCTCTCAAAAGAAGAGTGGAAATTGAAATAAATCTATAAAGCCCATTTACATCTGTGCTCCTCGGCTTAGCAAGGTAACTTAGATGCAAATGGGCTTTAAATTACTTTTCAGTGTGTTAACTACACCTTCACTCTCTTAATACTGCATCCAATGGCCTTTGTATTGTTAGGGCTTATTTTTTTAGCTGACTGTAAATTGTTTAACGCATCATTTAAATAGGTAGCCTTTACTGCTTTTGCATCTTTAGAATTATCGTCTATTGCTCCTTCATAAACCAATTTGAACTCTTTATCGAATAGAAAAACATGAGGAGTTGTTTTTGCACCAAAAGCATTCGCTAAAGCCGATTGCTCATCAACTAAATATGCTAGCTCTTCATAATCCTTCTCTGTTGCATGTTTTTTCATTCCCTCTAAAGAGTCCTCTCCTTTTCTTTTGGCTTCGTTAGAGTTTACAAGAGCTACTCCTATCCCATTTCTAGCCGCCAGTTCTGCAATTTGAGGGTAACGGTCTTCCCATTGAAGGACAAATGGACACGTATTGCACGTAAATATTACCACTATTCCGTTGTCCTTTATTAACTCTTTCAAATTGAGTTGTTTCCCATCAATGTTTTGCATTTTCACAGATTGCAATGGAGCTTTATCGCCAATTGCCAACGTTGTATAATTTTCACTGCCTTTTGGTATAAACGCTGCTAAAGCAAGAGCAATTGCAGCTACTGCGGGAAAAAGTATCTTTTTCATATTCTTTATTTTAAGTTATAATTCAAAGTAAAAATAGCGTTCAAATACTATTTATAGTGCTTCAAAACGTTAAAACTGCTTAAATAAAAAGAATTGTGAATACGTTATTATTTACAATTAAAATACATGTGCTTCATTCCTTGCTCATAATGTTCCTATGCACAGCAAGCTTTGATCACCTAGTTGTAAGGAGTAAAGTCAACAACCCTATTCATTTAACTAACCTTAGTAGACGTATTAAGCGGGCTTGATTCATTTTTCAAGTGGCATTTCAATTTATTACAAAATACAGTGAAGAAAATTAAAAGAAAACAAGCTTTGATTTTTTATCTTCGCAGCTAAAAGAAATTAGAACTTGAAGAGCACCTCTGTCCTTTTTATTACCACCCAGCTCCCTTATCCTCCTAAAAGCGGAGGAACGATTAAGTCGTGGAATTATGTTCAGTTTCTTTCTAAAAATTACGCACTTTCTGTTGCCAGTCTATTAAAAGATGATGATGAAAAGCATGTTGCTGACTTCCGTAAAGCCCTGAAATTAGAGTATTTCGAACAGGGGAAAATTGACATTCAAAGAACCGCTTTTAACCTACTTAAAAGCTATTTTGTATCGCCTTGCTTAAATGTTTTTAGGAATTATTCCAAAAACTTTCAATCAAAAATTAATTCGCTCGCTGAAAAAGCGGATGTAATTCTTGTTGATCATTACGAAGTGTTTCAATATGTACCCCCTAATTTTAAAGGGAAAATCGTCATGCATACTCACAACGCCGAGTTTATGCTATGGCAGCGGATGAGTGAATTGACAAAATACCCTATAAAAAAACTAATTCTTAAGCTAGAAGCAACAAGGGTAAAGCAATATGAAGCTGCTATCTTTGGAAAATCTGATTTAATCTATTCCACCCCTTCTGATATTGATTTGTATGAAAAAAGTGGACTCCCTATTAATAAGCATGCTGTTACGTATCATTTAGGAAATGACACCTTATTAAAGTTGCCAGATTTAAAGTTTACCAGCACTGAGAAGGCACTCACCTTCATTGGCACCTTAAGTTGGGAGCCAAACATTGATGGGATTTGCTGGTTTATCGACAATTGTTGGTCGAAAATACAACAAACCCATTCCGGTGTGAAACTTTACATCTTAGGTAGCAAGGCCAATGAACGTATTCTTAAATCGGCTAACAATGACCCAAATATTGTATTTACAGGATTCGTCCAAGATTTAGATACCTATTTACAAAAAACTCGTGTATACATTGCTCCTCTCCGTTTTGGAAGCGGTATGAAAGTGAAAGTTTTAGAAGGCTTATACCGAGGAACGCCCACTGTTACTACAGCTGTTGGCGCAGAGGGCTTGGACTTGGTAAATAATAAGAACAGTTTTATAGCAGATAATGCAAACGATTTTGTAGCCTGTTGTTTAACCTTACTTGAAAACGAAACCCTGTGGAATACCTTTAGAGACAAAACTAGAGCCTTAGCTGCTGAAAAATACACATGGGAATCACTCTTCAGTAGAATGGAAAAGAGCTTGCAAAAAATCCTCTAAGTTCCCTCAACTAAAGATATAATCAGAAAATTTTCAGCAATCTGGGCGATTAAATCCAAAAACCCACCTGCTACATGGGTATGTTCCCGTGCTTTTTCCTTGGCAATATATCTACTTTGTTCTCCAACATTTTGAAGGCCTTAATGAGCTTTTCTCTTGTTTGATCTGGGCGAATTACCTCATCTACATAACCTCTTGCGGCTGCATTATAGGGGTTAGCAAACATTTCTGCATATTCTGCCTCTTTTTCCTTCAATTTTGTCTCCGAGTTTGCGGCTTCTTTTATTTCTTTCTTAAAGATAATTTCCGCTGCCCCTTTTGCTCCCATTACCGCAATTTCTGAGCATGGCCAAGCAAAATTCATATCCGCGCCAATGTGTTTAGAGTTCATTACGTCATATGCCCCACCGTAGGCTTTTCTTGTAATTACTGTAATACGTGGAACAGTAGCTTCACTAAACGCGTACAATAATTTCGCTCCGTTGGTAATAATTGCGTTCCACTCTTGATCCGTACCTGGTAAAAATCCTGGTACATCTTCAAAAACTAAAAGTGGAATATTAAAGGCATCGCAAAAACGAACGAAGCGGGCTCCCTTTTTTGAAGAGTTATTATCCAATACTCCTGCTAAAAATGCAGGTTGGTTCGCCACTATCCCAATTGACTTACCTGCTAATCGAGCAAAACCAACAACAATGTTCTCTGCGTAATCTTTATGCACTTCGTGAAAAGAGTCTCCATCTGCAGTTCCAGAAATAACTTCCCGAATATCATATGGTTGATTGGGCTTTTGAGGAATTATTGAGTTTAACTTCTCTCTTTTTTCATCTCCTGCAGTGTACGGTAAATTTGGTGCATCTTCTTCACAGTTTTGTGGAATGTAACTCAGTAATTTCTTTAACCCGTTAATGCATTCTATTTCAGTCGAATACGTAAAATGAGTTACTCCTGATTTGGTAGAATGTGCTGATGCCCCACCTAGTTCTTCAGAAGTAACTTCTCCGTGAGTTACTGTTTTTACGACATTTGGTCCTGTTACAAACATGTAAGAAGTATTCTCAACCATACTAATAAAGTCAGTCAAAGCTGGTGAATATACTGCTCCCCCTGCACATGGTCCCATGATCGCGGAAAGCTGAGGAATTACACCACTGCCCAATGTATTTCTGTAAAAAATATCGGCATAGCCGCCTAAAGAAACAACTCCTTCCTGAATTCGTGCACCGCCAGAATCATTTAAACCTAGCAATGGAGCTCCATTTTTCATTGCCATATCCATTATTTTTACAATTTTTTCTGCATGTGCTTCGCCCAAGGAACCACCCATAACTGTAAAGTCTTGTGCAAAAACATAAGTTAACCTTCCGTTGATTTCTCCGTAACCTGTGACTACTCCATCCCCCAGAGGCTTATTGTTTTCTAGACCAAAATTGGTGCTTCTATGCGTCACCATCATCCCTATTTCTTCGAATGTGCCTTCGTCCATCAAAAAATGTATCCGCTCCCTAGCTGTCAACTTGTTTTTAGCGTGTTGTGCCTCTATTCTCTTTTCTCCACCGCCTAATTTAGCTGCTTCAACTTTATCTTCTAACTCTTTTATCTTGTCTTGCATAATCTCAGTTTATGGAAACGCAAAAATAAAGATTAGCAAGTGAATTAAAAATTGAGAAATGGTATTAGAAAAAGTATCTTATATTTCATTTGAAAAAATCAAGTTCCAAACAATAATTTATGACTACAGAAAAAATGTTTGAGAATAACAGGGCTTGGGTTAGCGAGAAATTAACACTATATCAAAACTATTTTGAAACTCTATCTAAAGGTTAAATCTTTGATATATAATACATTGTTTGCTTTGGTAGTAGTGTAACAGCTGAAGAATTAATGGGAGCTAAACCTGGGGAGGCATTTGTGCATCGAAACATTGCCAACATGGTTTCAAATCTCGATCTAATTTCAATGTCAGTAATTAATTATTCGGTTGTTTATTTAACCGTTAAACACATTGTTGTATGCGGGCATCATTATTGTGGTGAAGTATAGGCTGCTATAGATTCTGCTGATTTAGGTATTTTAAATCCTTGGTTAAGCAACATTAGAGGTGCATACAGAACTCATAAAACGGAACTATCAGCAATTGAGGACGAAGAGGAAAAATACAAAAGACTTGTTGAATTGAATGTTCAGGAACAGTGTATAAATGTATTAAAAACGGCAGAAGTATAACACACGTATAAAACTCGGGGTATTACTTTGCATGGGTGGGTATTCGATATTAACTCAGGTAAACTGATTGACCTCAACATTGATTTCGAAAAGATCATTAGTAATATCGCTGAAATATATCGCATTGACTAAGTTGGTCAATCTTTAGTTTTCGAGAATAATACTTTGTAATTCAACGATTCCTTCTTCAATAAGGTAGTCGATGTTTACATCAACTGTTCCAACTCTTCAGTCATCTCTAAGTTATGCCAAACGTTGTTCACGTCATAGTTATCTTCAAACTTTTCAATAATTAGCAGCGCCTTTCCCCCGGTTTCCAAATCTACTTCTTGGGTTGTTTTTGGAATTCGCTGTAATTCTTGATTTTCGGGTTCCACATTCAATTCCTCTAGTTTTTTTTGCATCAATCCAAAGTCTTCAAAAGACGTAAACACGGTCAAAAAATCTTCATCTCGGTCAAGCTCTTCAGCTCCACCTTCAATCAATTCCATTTCAAAATCTTCTACTCCATATTCTCTAATAACGGAACGTGGAATTACAAAAACTCCCTTCCGATCAAAAATAAACTCTAACGATCCATTCGTTCCTAAACTACCTTCATATTTGGAAAAAATAGCTCTCACATTTGCGATGGTTCTATTCAAATTGTCTGTGGAAGCCTCGACAAACAATGCTACCCCTCCAGGTCCATATCCTTCGTAAGTGGTTTCTTGATAACTATCTCCTCCTTTATCCTCAGCCTTCTTTATTGCTCGTGTAATATTGTCTTTAGGCATGTTAGCCCCTTTAGCGTTTGTAATTGCTAATCTTAATCTAGGGTTAGCGTCGGGGTCGGAACTCCCACCTTCTTTTATTGCGATGTTAATGTCTTTCAGAATCCTGGTAAAGATTTTCCCTCTTTCCTTATCCAACGCACCTTTCTTTCTTTTTATAGTTGACCATTTACTGTGACCTGACATAAGTTCAATGAATTTATTTTTGAATGCTCCAATTTACCAAGGAATTAGTAGAATAAAAAAACCCTCTCGAATATTCGAGAGGGTTTAAAATAAAGTTATTTATTTCCTTCTTTTTGAAATGTAAGAATGAAAGCCCTACTGTGAAAGGATATACTTCTGGCCCTTTATTGTTTTCAAAAAAACAGAGAGCAACCATAGTCTTTCTACTTTCTTTAGTATGAGAGACTTCAACAGGGTCTTCCGTAAAATCAATCAATAAACGCTATTTAAAGCTATGTATATTGATTCACTTGATTCGTGATTGTGGGAGAGTCGGTAATTAAGTTTATCGGCTCTTTTTTATTATTAAATTTACCACAGAGGAATGAAGTAATGAGTCTATTTTGATTACTATTTGTACCTCTCAACAAACAAACGTATTGATACCAACAGATTACACTTTTACTTGTTATAAACTCAACCCTATTATTTCTCCAATTTCATTGTAAACATAACCCTCATAATCTCTCAACATTACAACAGAGCGCTAGGTTTCTGAAAGCTTTTCAAGGGCTGATTGCAAAACGTCACTCAATCTAGTATACTGTTGTTGATAATAATAACTTTGCTCTCTAACTTCTTCCCAATTCCCTTGTTTCTTATCCTTCCGAGTCATGTCAATCATCGTTCTATACGCGGTGGTGAACAGATAAGACTTCGACTTATCGAACTCTACCTCTTCTGCTTTTTGCCAAAGTTTCACAAAAGAATCTTGCACAATATCTTTCGCCTTCTCCTTATCACGAATGTTTTTCAAAATAAATCGAAAAAGATTGACCGAGTAATGGGCGAAAATTTTATTGTACTCTTTTACAGTTGTTTTCTTTCTTTGCCGTTGGCAATAATGTTTCGTTTTCAATGTTGGAACGCACGTGCAATCGCATTAGTCACATCTAAAAATAAAAAAGATTTTCCTAATCCTATATTCTTCTTGTGATAAGCGGTAAATCAACAGTTTAATTTTTAAAGTTACTAAACCCTGTTATGAACTTTTAACTTCTCATAAGTCCCCGAGAATAAAGCCCTGTGGTTCTCAGTTTGCTTAGCTTTACAAATAAAATTCTACAACATGAGAAGCGAACGACCAAAATCGAAAAGAGGCGCAGCTAGAAATGCACCGAAAAAAGGAGATTCTACAGAACATGAAAACCCAACTTTCAAAAAAAAGACTTCTCCTGAAGCAGGCAAAGGTGCTGGAAAAGATTTTAGCAACAAGAAGTTAGTTTACAAGAAAAAGCCAAAAAAATTGACAGAAAAGGCTGTAGTTGATAAAATTCGTTTGAATCGTTTTTTAGCTAATGCAGGAATTTGCTCAAGAAGAGAAGCTGACAAGCTAATTGAAACAGGAGTGGTTAGTATTAATAACAAAGTAGTAACTGAACTAGGAACAAAAGTTAGCCCTGATGACGTTGTTCACTATGGAGGAATGTTGCTACAAAGTCAGAAAAAACAATACGTTTTACTCAATAAGCCAAAGAACTACATTACCACGATGGACGATCCAGAGGAACGCCAAACAGTGATGGCGTTGGTCAGTAAAGCTTGTAACGAAAGAGTTTATCCTGTTGGAAGGTTAGATAGAGCTACTTCAGGGTTGTTGCTTTTTACAAACGATGGAGAGATGACCAAAAGGTTAACACACCCAAGTGGGAAAGTGAAGAAAATTTACCATGTTACCGTAGATAAAAACATTACCAAAAAAGACTTAATTGCTTTAGTAGAGGGCATTCAGCTAGAAGATGGTCCTGCCGGAGCAGACAAAGCTTTTTATCTAGCAGACACCTCTAAGTCAACCATTTCAATAGAGTTGCATTCAGGAAGAAACAGAATTGTTAGACGAATGATGGAGCACTTGGGATACAAAGTAACCAAGCTTGATCGTGTTCAATTCGCTGGCCTGACTAAGAAAGATATTCCTAGAGGTAGATTTAGACACTTAAGTGAAAAGGAAGTTGGACTAATGCACAGGGTTTGTGGTCTAATCCCTCAAGATAATGAGTAAAACTGAGTTTAAGTATACATGAAGATTCTGAAAAAAGCAGTATTTGCTTTTCTGATTTTGTTTGTTTTGGCTGCAGCAGGAATTGCTGGTGCTGCCCATTTTTATGAAGAGGAAATAAAAACCTTAGTTGTTGCAAGTCTCAATAAAAACTTAAAAACCGAAGTTGAAGTTTCTCAAGTAGACTTTAGCGTATTTCAAGACTTTCCAAAAGCTTCTGTCGTTTTTTCTGATGTAGTCATTTATGCCGTTAATGCCAAAAACGATACGCTCCTTGCTGCTAAAAAACTACGTGCTAAATTTAATTTGCTAGACTTATATCGAGAGCAGTATAACTTAATTGGCCTTGGTGTTGAACATGGTAAGTGCCAAATGCTGGTTGACAACTCTGGTAAATCAAATTACATTTTTTGGAATCAAAGTGATTCTTCGAGTAATACTGTCGCTGTGCAGTTAAACAATGTTTCACTTACAAACATGGAGTACACCTACTTGGATTACTCCAAAAGCATTGGTATTCGCTTCTTAATTGAAGAAGCTCAACTTGATGGGAATTTTAAAGAGGATATCTTCGACTTAGATTTAAAAACCACTTTAAAAAGAGCAAATATCCAAGTTGGTGAGAGGACCGTTTTAAAAGACAGAACTTTGTTTGTAAAAGTTATAGGAAATGCAGACCAAACATCAGAGCAGTTGAATTTTATATCGTCTAACATTGGTATTGACGGAATGAATTTAAACTTAAATGGCAATTTGAGTTACGGGGACGACAGTAGAATAGACCTGCAAATGAATAGCGAAAATGCTGACTTAGAAAAAGCCATTGCTCTTTTACCATCTAACATTCGAGACAATTTAAATCGTTTTGAAATATCTGGAAGCTCCAGGCTGGCCGGAAATATAAGTGGTGCTATTTCTTCCATTAATGTACCATTTTATGACTTTGATTTTTCTATTAAAAATGGGAAGTTTAACGACAAAGAAAGTCCTGTTCGTTTTAAAAATACTGCTCTTAGCGGAAAAATTACTAATGGTGCCGAAAGGAATTTAAGTACTACAAATCTTGTGTTAGACAACTTTGAAACCATAACTGCAGAAGGAAGTATAAGTGGTAGGCTTACCATTTCAAACTTTAAAAGCCCAGTTTATGAGTATGTTGGGAAAGTAAATCTCGACTTACGTGAAACGCTAGAGTTGTTTAAGCTGAAAGAAATTACTCGCCCGAAAGGTAAAGTCTTAGCTAACTTAAGCGTAAAAGGAGAGTTGACTGAGGTTGGAGAGTATAGTCTTAACGATTGGAAACGTTCAGAAATTCAAGGAGAATTAACCTTAGATCAACTTGCCTTTGGTTTTAAAAGTAGACCCCAACTTATACGTTCATTGGTTGGGAAACTTAGTTTTAATAATAATAGTTTACATATTAGTGAGTTAAGTGTCAATATTGGCCAAACAACACTTCTAGCTAAAGGGAAACTCAACAACCTCATTGCCTTTTTATTTGACGAGAAAGAGCCACTTTTTGTAGACGCTAGCATTAGTTCCAACTATATTCACCTTGGAGAGTTATTAGCAGCAAACCCCTCTGCAAAACAAATAAATGAAGACGATAGCTATGCCCTAGACATATCCCCTAGAATTAGAGTTTACATCTCTGTACTTGCAGACGAGCTTGAGTTCAATAAATTCCACCTTAAAGATTTAAAAGGGGCCCTAATTGTTAAAAACGAACGAATAGACGCTCGCGGAATTTCATTTGAATCTCAAGAAGGAAAGGTAAATGGAGACCTGTTTATTCGCGAGAAGAACGACAAATTTTTTCTCATTACCAAAGCTCAATTTAAAGAAGTTGACATTAAACAAGTATTTGAGAGTTTCAACAACTTTGGTCAGGAAAACATTAAAGCTGAACACATAGAAGGGGTAGCAACCATTGACTTGAATTACTCTTCATCAATGAGCAAGAAATTTAAAATAGACGTTAATACAATCAGAAGCGAAATAGATTTTAGTATTGACAATGGAGAGTTAAATAATTATAAACCGCTAGAGGCGTTATCAAAATTTGTAGAATTAGATGAGTTAAAAGCAATTAAATTTAACCGCTTACAAAATTCTATACTAGTAAAAGAAAGAGAAATAATTATTCCAAAATTTGAAATTCAGTCATCTGCTTTAAATTTAAGCATTGCCGGCACTCACAACTTTGATAACGATATTGATTATCATGTAACTCTTTTACTAAGCGAAGTGCTAGGTAAAAAAGCAAAAACCCCTTATATTGACGAGTTTGGGTATGTTGAAAGTGACGGTTTACAAATGCAATCCAAGTTGTACTTAAAAATGTCTGGAAACGTTGATGATATAAATGTAGCTTACGACCCCAAAGGGCTAAAAGATAATATAAAATCAAGACTAACTAGGGAGCGATCTACCGTTAAATCATTGCTTAAACAAGAGTTTGGAGTTTATAAGAACGACTCAACTGTGAAACCTTTGCAAACAGAAGTGCGTAAACAAAGTCCTTTTCAAATAGAAGTTGACTCTTCGTTTGTTAAGAAAAAAGAAATGAGCAAAGACGCTCAAAATAAAACAACTAAGCCTAAGGTCAAAAATGAGCCATCAAAGAAATCGAAATTTGGGAAATTTTTGGATAAAATTGCAGAGCCCAACGAAGAAGAATTCGTTGCACCTATTGAAAAATAACGGAGCTTTAGCAACTATCAACTCACCACATTCATCTTAAAGGAAACTAGGGAAGATTTTGAACATTTATTCAAAAAAACAGCGTTGGAAACTTATTTTGGCAGCATTTGCAGCCATCATCGTTTTTGTGTCGTTATGGTACACGAATGTTTTGGTTGGGAAAATTGCACAAGAAGAGCAAAACAAAGCCAAATCATGGGCAGAAGCCATTCAACGTAAAGCTGAACTCGTTAACTATACCCAAGAGTTATTTGAAAAAATTCGAGAAGAAGAAACAAAAAGAGTTAAGATCTGGGCTTTGGCGACAACGGAGGCCGGAAAACCTGATCTAGATGTTGACCCAACATTGGTATTAGAGATCATTACAAGCAATAAAACAATCCCCATAATTCAAACAAATAGTGAGTTTAAAATAACTTCAAGTACAAATATTTCTGAAGAAAACCCCAAAGACTCAATAGCGATGGCTCGATTGCTTCAAGAGATGAAGCTAAAGGGAAACTTTATTAAAATTGACTACGCTGAAAATGCCTTCAACTACATGTTTTATGGAGAGTCAAGCGTTTTTGCAGAGCTAAGAGACGTTCTTCATGACCAAATCGAATCCTTTAACAAAGACATTACCTCTAACTCCGCTTCTGCTCCAGTAATTTATGCCACAAAGACCGACAGTATTTTAGGCTTTGGCAAGTTGGATTCTATAAGTATGCAATATACGTCTTTTGTGAATGGCAAAATTGCTGAAATGAAGGAGGCAAACATGCCACTCGAAATCCATTTAAATGAAAACGAGACAAACTACATCTACTACGCAGACAGCCCACTTCTTATAAAGTTGAAGTATTACCCTTTCGTTCAGTTGAGTGTAATTGGCTTATTTCTAGTCTTTGCATATTACCTTTTTAGTACTGCACGAAAATCTGAGCAAAACCAAGTTTGGGTAGGAATGGCAAAAGAGACAGCTCATCAATTGGGGACTCCGTTATCATCCTTATTGGCATGGGTTGAGGTATTAAGAACCAAAGGGGTAGACGATGAAACTATAAAAGAACTAAGCCAAGATATTGGTAGGCTCGAAACAGTTACAGAGAGATTCTCAAAAATTGGGTCTAATCCAAATCTAGAGCAACATGATGTGAATTTGGTTATTAGCACAACTATTTCTTATCTCAAAACGAGACTTTCTAAAAACGTGAAATTTTCACAGACTGGTTCTCCCGGAGAGGTTTTAGCAAGTATGAATATTCCTCTTTTAGAGTGGGTTTTGGAAAATATTATTAAAAATGGAGTTGATGCCATTAGAGGGGATGGGAACATTGATATCGATATTATAGATCAATCTCAGTTTGTTTATATTGACATAACCGATAACGGCAAAGGGATACCAAAAGGCCAACGCAAAACTGTTTTTGAGCCTGGGTTTACTACTAAACAGCGAGGCTGGGGGTTAGGCTTGTCGTTGACCAAAAGAATTATAGAGAATTACCACTCGGGTAAAGTTTTTGTTAAAAGCTCAGAGATTGACCAGGGAACTACTTTTAGAATAGTACTAAACAAAAACATGCAGAATGGCAGGAATGTACATTCATATTCCTTTTTGTAAGCAAGCTTGCAGCTATTGCGACTTTCACTTTTCAACCAAGTTGTCGAACAAACAGGCAGTACTTTCGGCTATTGAAAAAGAGCTAGAGTTACGTGCAAACTATATTGGTAACGAATTAGTCGAAACTATTTATTTAGGTGGAGGAACTCCTAGCTTACTAAATGAGGTTGAACTTCAATCACTGTTCAGGACTGTTCATTCTACTTTCAACGTTTCAAAGGAAGCGGAAATTACCCTGGAAGCGAATCCTGACGATTTAACTCAAGAAAAACTACAAGAGCTAAAACAAACCTCAATCAATCGCTTAAGCATCGGTGTACAATCATTTTTCGAAGAAGACTTACGCTTTATGAATAGAGCTCACAATGCCACTGAAGCTTTGGAAAGTATTCAATATGCCAAAGAGCTAGGTTTTAATAACCTCTCAATCGATTTAATTTTTGGAGGTCAAACAACCACCAACAAGATGTGGCAGAAAAATTTAGACACCTTTTTTGAACTAGGTATTAATCACCTTTCAGCCTACTCGCTCTCCATAGAAGAGAAAACTGCTTTAGCGCACCAAGTAGCAAAAGGGAAAGTTGAAAATGTAGATGATGAACAAAACTACGCCCAGTATTTAATGTTACAGAAAGCAGTTCAGAAGAATGCTTTCGAGCAATATGAGCTCTCAAATTATTGTAAAAACAAAAGCTACTCTAAGCACAACACTTCCTATTGGCAAAATAAAAAATACATAGGTGTTGGCCCTTCCGCACATTCATTTAACCGTGTCTCAAGGCAATGGAATGTGCGGAATAATTCGTTGTATTTAAAGGCCATTAACAATGGAACAAGCTATTTTGAAAAGGAAGAGTTATCAGAAATTGACCGCTATCACGAATATTTAATCACTTCGCTAAGAACAAAACGGGGAGTAAATTTGGTAGATCTTAAATTTTTATTCTCCTCTCAAATCGTTGAATTTTTTAATACAAAGAAGTTGTTTTTAAATAAATCAATAGTTGATCTATCAAACGAAGCGCTTATTGTAAAATCTGAGTATTTATTTCAATCTGACGAGGTGGTTCGTGAGTTGATGGTAGATTTGGAAACATAATTTAAATGATGAAAAAAATTAACCTAATAGAAAAATTTAGCTTATTTGAAGAACATTGGACACCAAAAATAATAGGAGAACTCAACGGCCAACAAGTTAAAATAGCAAAAGTAAAAGGGGAATTCGTTTGGCACGACCACGCCAATGAAGAGGAGCTTTTTATGGTAATGAAAGGTGAACTAGAAATTCAGTTGAAACCTGAGACGGTTAAGCTCCGGGAAAGAGAAATTTACATTGTGCCAAGAGGAGTTGAACACAAGCCAACTGCCAAAGAAGAGTGTTGGATATTACTTTTCGAACCTAAGCGAACAGAGCATACCGGAAAGGTGGAGAGTGAGTTAACAAAAAAGATTGGAGAGTGGATTTAATCTGAGTATAATCGCTTAACTGATAGCAATCTTACATTGGGAAATCGCACGTCAACTGTCATAATGTTTGCAATACGTTGACGAGGTGAGTCGCAAACTGGAGCAGAGAGGCGGAAAGTCGAAACACTTTGAGAAGGCTTTGGAGAGAATTCTCAAGAAACACTCTGAATTCCTTGTGTGCCTCGTGTACCCCTGGAATGGTTAGGCTTGAAATTCTTGCAGTGCGAGACCCCTCACACAGAAGCCCAACAACACCATCAACCCCGATTTGGTCAAATAGGCTTCACCGGTCACCCCCAGCATTGAAGCCAAAACGGAGACCCCCAGAGACCCGCAAGCCAGTTGGTTGGGGAAACAATGCGAGGTCCTCGTAGAAGATACCCATGTCTTTGTTCTGGGTCCACGTTACACCCAAGTAGGCGTCGAGAAGGAATCGTTGGATGCTCAACTGATGACCTAGATGCAAAGAGGAGCCTCCGCCCATCCATTCAGGTGGGGCTACACCCCAAGACCCTTCATCCGCCCATAAGTAACGTGCATACTCAAAGAACCATGAAATGCCGGCATACGTCCCTTGCCCAGCAATCTTACCAGGGTACCAGCGAACCTATGGTTCAAGGATAATATCCCGTTTATGCGTGTCTCACCCGGGATACCAGAGGTAATTCGAGCCTACAAAAACATTCCGTGAGATGTAGTCGATGTCCAAGCCCAAGGAGAATTGATCTTGGAGGAATAATCCAGTGCCAAGGGAATATCTACCAACCAAGATATCAGTCAGATTTGTTCGAACGACAGGAACAACCTGGGCAGTGGTTTGCAAAGTCAAAACAGTGACTATGCAAAACAGTATAGAAAGCTTCTTCATCAATATAATTTTTTATACTAAAGTAGCACTAAAAATTCTGTGACCGTTGCTTACCTCCCATCGATTTCACAAACGATGAGAGATACCACAAACTACTTTCATGTGGAGCCAAAAGGACAGCTCGCTCTCTCTTCAAAGAATCTAATCTTGAAATAAACAGATTATTAATTAAATACTCAGCTCATAATTAATTTATTTTGAGCAAGTTAAGGGCGATGTTACGTCTCCTTACCCAACCAATTTAAAACATTTCTTGACCAAATATCTTTTCCCTCCTGATTGGTTAAGATTCCCTTGTCAACCGCATAGTCTACTACCCGTCCTGGGTAGGAGGAACCAACGCCCTCCATTTCTCCTAACGGGTAAGGGTCGTCTAAGCCCATCATTATTTGATTGACCCCTACACGCTTTATAAGTAATTCCAACGTGAATGAATCATGCACCAAAGTGTCATAATAGAGGTTCTTGTGTCCTAAAGTCGTGCGAGGGTCTTCTAATCCTTTGAAAATATCCGGTCGCCCATCGAAACCTTGAATTCTTCTTCCATAATTCGCTACCCCCAGCATTCCCCCATGGGCGAAGCTGGTTCTGATATTTGGATATTTATTGGGTAAGTTGCGTAAGGTGAACAGGTGCAAAGTGTCTGCGCATTGTGCCATCATCCAAACTAGGTGAAACCTCCAATATTGATCCTTTAATGCAACCATTTTCTCACCATCGTAAGGGTGAATTTGAACAGCTAATCCATACTTATTTGCCAACTCATAAATTGGATCTACTTCTGCTTCTGCAGCAGAAAGCCACTCTCCTCGTGCATTCAAAAAGTGTGTTGGCAGACAAAGCACACTAAGGTTTAATTCGTTTACGCACCTATCAATCTCCTTTAGTGCCATATCCATATACAATGGTTGGACTACAAAACCACAAGTGAACTTGTCGGGATGTTCTGCCTGCACCGAGGCGTTATAATCGTTTTGAAAACGAATCCCATCTGCACAGTCTTGTTTATCCCATCCATTACAATACAGTTGAGAAAGACAAAGCATTACGGCATGATCTATTTGGTAGCGTTCCATCCACTCTAGCTTTTCTTTAATAAAAAAGCTTGCATCTGTAATTGGCCTTGACCAATCACCTTGTCTCATGAACTTTTTATCATCATCAATCCAAAAAAGCTTTTTGTCTTTCATAAATTGAGGAATCTGAGAAGGCTCAGGTAATAGATGTCCGTGTCCGTTAATTCGCATATTGTCGCTATACAAATCTTTCGTCGACTTCCATAACGGTTCCGCACTTGTTGCAAGTCCTCATTTCTTCAGAACCGTAGAACTTTTTAAATACTGGACTAAAATCTTTTTCTATACTGTTTAATACAAAGTACTCATCGTGTAACTTATTGTTACAGTTATCGCAGAACCAAAGAAGTCCGTCCTTTTCTCCTTCTTTTCGTTTAGTTTCAATTACCAACCCTATCGACCCCTCTCTGCGAATTGGGGAATGCGGAACTTGTGCAGGGTGCAGGTAAATGTCGCCGGCTGTTAAATTCATCGACTTCGCTTGTCCATCTTCTTGAATCTTTACAGTTATTTCCCCTTCTAGTTGATAGAAAAATTCTTCACCTTCATTATAATGATAATCTTTTCGAGCATTTGGCCCACCAACTACCATTACTATAAAGTCAGCATCTTCAAAAACTACCTTATTCCCGACAGGAGGTTTTAATAAATGTCTGTTTTCGTCAATCCACTTTTGAAAGTTAAAAGGAGGTCTAATTGCCATAACGCTTATATTTTTTTGAATTGTACTAAAGTAACAAAAGAGAATTACGAATTACGAATCTTAGAATGTAAAGTTTTCGAATTGTGAATTCTTACTTTTACAAAGAGTATGAATAATCAAGATATAATTACAGCATGAATTTAGATTTAACAGGAAAAAACGCATTAGTTTGCGGAAGCACAGCAGGTATTGGGAAAGCAATAGCAAAAGAATTGGCTGAAATGGGAGCGAACTTAGTGCTAATGGCTAGAAACGAGGAGAAATTAAAACCCGCTGTTTCAGAAATGGACAATTCTAAAGGTCAAAAACACAGTTATGTTGTTGCTGATTTTTCTGACGTTACGACGGTTAAAGCTGCCGTTGAATTAATTCAAAACCCTATTAACATTTTAATTAACAATACTGGAGGCCCTCCTGGAGGTCCAATTATAGATGCTGACGTAAGTGAATTTGTTTCTGCTTTCTCTATGCACCTTCTATGCAATCACACTTTAGTGCAAGGCGTTAAACAAGGCATGATTGATTCAGGTTACGGAAGAATCATCAACATTATATCCACATCAGTAAAAATTCCGCTAACAGGTTTAGGTGTTTCAAATACAGTGAGAGGAGCTGTTGCTAATTGGGCTAAAACTATGGCTAACGAGTTAGGTGTTCATGGGATTACCGTGAATAATGTTTTACCAGGAGCTACTGCAACTGAACGATTAAGTTCAATTATTGAAAGCAAAGCTGCAAAAACAGGTAAAAGTGTTCAAGAAATTGAAGCACAATTCGACAACGCTGTCCCTATGAAGCGAGTTGCTGAACCGCATGAAGTAGCAGCTGCGGCCGCATTTTTAGCTTCTCCTGCAGCTTCCTATATTAATGGAGTTAACGTTCCGGTTGATGGAGGGAGAACAGGAAGTTTATAAGGCGGTGTCAAAATAATACTTCAGACTGCGCGTCTTAATCTTGCGCGAAATTGAGGTCGCCGATGTTGAGTCAATGTTCCAATTAAACTCTGATTGGGATGTGATGAAATATACTGGATACATCTCATTTGGGTCACTCCAACAAGCCAGAGTCTTTATAAAAAAGTATCCCGGTTATGAAAAAAACGGTTTTGAGAGAAATGCCGTTATTCTAAAAGGAAAAGGAGAGTTTTTAGGTTGGTGTGAATTAAAAAAGTTGCAAGATGGCACAGTCGATATAGGTTATCGATTTTTAAAACGTAATTGGAACAAAGGCTACGCCACCGAATCGGCAAAAGCAATGCTTGGGTGTGGTTTTAGAAACTATGACATTACTGAAGTTATAGGCAGTGCCGCAGAAGAGAATATTAGTTCCGTTCGAGTATCTGAAAAACCAGGGATGAGCTTTGTTTGTGAAAAAGATTATAATGGTCTTAAAAATGCCGTTTCGTATACAATTCTCAAGACCACATTTTAATCTAAAATACTCAAAGCTGCAGTTACTGTTTTACCCCGCTCTTCTTTTGAAGAATTGATTTTAGAATTAACGTATAACCCACTTTGAACCGTAAACAAACATGCTGCTATATTCTTTATCTCTTTATAAGGAGATATTTGTCCGTTGTCGACTCCATGTTTTAGGTAGTTATAAAACACAGTTTCCAAACTAAGCCAGCTATCTAGCAACTTTAAATCTAAAGCTAGGTTGGTATTGGCCAACTCAGTAGTTATATTTACCATGAAACAACCCTTGGAAGGGCCACCGTGCAGTGCTTCGGTAATTAGGTTTTTAAATAATAAGCGCAATCCCCTCCTCACATTTAACTGATAATATAAAAAGTCAGCAATTCGTGTAGATTTTATTGTGTTATGCTTGTCTAAAAACTGCTCAAATAAATCGTATTTCGACCCAAAAGTATTATACATACTTGCTCGGTTAATACCCAAAGTAGAAACTATGTCTTCTGTAGGGGTGGCGTTGTATCCATCCTCCCAAAAGAGTTTCATCACTTTGTCTAGCACTTTCTCCTTGTCAAATTGTTTTTTTCGTGCCATCAGTACAAAAAATTATATTTACTGTTCCTTTTATTCTATATAATGAACAAAATTAGTAAGTATTAGAATGTCTATTCTAATCATATATAGTGAAACCTTTCAACAACTTATTTGTCTTATAAGAAAAAAATTATGTTTGGATTATTCAAAAAGAAATCAGAAAAAGAAACGCTACAGGAGCAATATAAAAAACTTTTAAAAGAGTCTTTTGACTTGTCCAAGTCAAATAGAACAGCAAGTGATGCAAAACAAGCTGAAGCGGATGTAATTTTGAAAAAGATTGAAGCATTAGAAAAATAGAGTGTGTCACAAGTTATAGTTATTGGTTCAGGAATTGGAAGTTTAGCTTCGGCCTTGCGGTTGAAAGCAAAAGGACATGCTGTGAAAGTGCTAGAAGCTAGCGGTCAGGTTGGTGGAAAGCTAGGAGTGCTCCACAGTAAAAGTTATCGCTGGGACACCGGCCCGTCTCTTTTCACAATGCCTCAGTTTGTTGATGAACTTTTTAAACTTTTTGGCGAAAATCCAAAAGAACATTTTAATTATCAAAAGCAATCAACGGTTTGTAATTACTTTTGGGAGGATGGCACTCGCTTTTCTTCTAATGCCAAGTTAGAAACCTTTTGTTCAGAAGCGTCAGAAACCTTCAACGAACCAAAAGAAAAAATTGCTGATTATTTAGCAAAAAGTGCTTTAAAATATGACTTAACCGCAGCCCTTTTTCTAGAAAAGTCATTACATAAGTTAAGCACGTTTACCTCTTTGAAAGCCGCAAAAGCTGTTTTGCAAATGGGTGCGCTAGATATCTCTTCAACATTAAATGGAGTGAATGAGTCCAGTTTCTCTAACCCAAAACTCATTCAATTTTTCAATCGCTTTGCCACCTATAACGGTTCTTCGCCATATAAAACACCAGGAATTATGTCGATGATTCCTACCTTGGAAATGCAGTTTGGAACATTTTACCCAAAAGGGGGTATGCGAAATATTGTAGAAAGTTTACAACTGCTAGGTGCGCGAAATGGAGTAGAATTTTCCTTTAACGAAAGAGCTACTTCAATAGACTATGTGAATCAAAAGGTAACCGGAGTGACAACAGAGCATCAAAGCTACAACGCCGATATTGTTGTTTCTGGAATTGATGCCTATTACACATACACCTCTCTTTTGCCGAAACTAAAAGCACCTAAAAAAACGTTAGAACAAGAAAAGTCTAGCTCTGCAATAATTTTTTATTGGGGCGTTAAGCAGTCCTTTCCTCAGCTGGACTTGCACAACATTTTTTTTAGTGAAGATTATAAAAAAGAATTTGATACTATTTTCAGCGAAAAGAAGCTACCAATGGACCCAACGGTTTACCTCAACATAAGCAGTAAGGTTGATCATGCTGATGCGCCTAAAGGTTGTGAAAATTGGTTCGTAATGATTAATGTACCAACCAACAACGGCCAAAACTGGAAAGAGCTTGTTTCAGAAGCGCGAAATCAAGTAATTAAAAAACTCAATAGGAATTTAAAAGTGGACTTAAAGGAGCTAATTGAGACAGAAGACGTCTTGGACCCAATTAAGATTGAAGTAAAAACGAGCTCCCATCAAGGTTCGTTATATGGAAGTTCTAGTAATTCAAAGTTTTCTGCCTTTTTACGTCACCCTAATTTTTCAAAACAACTTAAAGGCTTGTATTTTTGTGGTGGCTCCGTACATCCTGGCGGTGGCATTCCTCTTTGTTTAAAGTCGGGCCAAATTGTTGCTGATTTAATTGCAAAGGCATGATTGAACAACCAGGCTACTTACCCGAACAAGTTTTAATTAAAAAAGAGCATTATGCTATTGGCGTATTGTGGCTTTTTCAGGTTAGTGCAGTTGTTGGCGTAATGCTAGGGTTTCAAGATTGGTTTATAGAAAAAACACCTTATAACCTCATACTACAAGTCCTCTTATTGGTTTGGGTTTTCCCTATTAAAACTGCGAAAAACATTCTAGTCCTTTTCCTCTTATTCTCCATTGGTATGGCAGCAGAAATTGTTGGTGTTGCAACAGGCTTTCCTTTTGGGGAGTATGCTTACGGAAGCAATTTGGGTGTTAAATTTATAGGAGTCCCACTGCTAATTGGTTGCAATTGGGCCTTGCTAGTGTTTTGCGGAGCATCAATTGCCAATAGGTTATTTTCATCTATTTGGATTAAATCATTTTTTGGAGGTGCATTAATGGTTTTGTTAGACATACCGATGGAAGTGCTTGCCCCAGCATTCGATTTTTGGGAGTTTAAAAGATCTGCCCCGGTTGAAAATTACCTTAGTTGGTTCGTCATAGGGGCTATTTTGCACTTTATTTTTCACTCGCTTCGCTTGAAGGGTAATTTTTTATTTTCGCTTCACTTATACCTTGCTCAGTTTGTGTTTTTTGCTGTTTTAGCCTCCCTTCTCTAAAAATTACTAGTTTTAGTTATTCAACTTAGACTAACCTATGTGTCAGCAAAAATTACTCAAGAAAGTTACTTAGCAGCTCTCCCTAAAGAGAGAAAAGCTGCTTTTAGTAAATTATTACAAACTATTGCAAACAACTTCCTGGAAGGGTTTTAAGGCTGTATCACTTACAATCTGCCTAGCTGGGTTGTCCCTTATTCTATTTATCCTGATGGGTATCATTGCAAACCAAAGTCGCCTCTCCCTTTTTTAACCTTAGCCAACCAAAAGTGTTTTATTGCACTATACCATTTAGGGCTGTATGCAAATCAAGAGTTACACGATTGGTTTTTTTCAGAATATGCCAAGCATTCCAAATACAAGTTAGACATGGGTAAAAGTTGCATTCGCTTTAAACGAATGAATGATATCCCTTTTGAATTAATTACAGAACTCGCTCAGAAAATGAATGTACAAGATTGGATTGAACTCTAAGAAAAAAGCTTTAGAAATAAATGAATTTAGCTTCACGATAATCAATAGTTTTATTTTGTTTCACTAAAACCATTAAGGGTTTTAAAAAAGGTTTTATCTAATTCTTACTTCTACTCTTCTATTTTTTATCCTTCCCTCTCTAGTTGAATTGTCTTCTTTGGGGTTTTTCTCGCCCTCAGAAAGCACTTCTATGTTTTTATTTGGTACGCCTTTCGAAATCAAATAAGATCGAACAGCTGACGCCCTCGAAAGCCCGCATGAATAATTAATAGACTCCTCTCCAGAGTCGTCAGTATGCCCAGTTAAGATTATTTTCCTTTCATTATCTAACTTTATGATGCTTATTGGAATACCTAATTTACCCTGCTCTACGTTTTTTAGCATAACTTCTTCGAAATCAAAATAAATAATTTTGGTTTCTCTGGCACTTCCTTCCCAACCTGCAATCTCTTGTTCAACTCCTTTTGTGTTCACAAGGTCAATTCCAAGAACTTTTGTGTTTTGTCCCTCCTTTTCTTCAACTAGCTCAACGCGATCGATTGTTAAAGCGTGAAATTTTTGTGGGGTTAATGTTGTGAGTCGATTGCCTTCAGGGTCTAACAAATAGATATCCACATTAATGAAGTCGTCCTCTGTCATATTTAAAGGGACCAAAGTAAACCCTGTTTCTAAATCTAAAACTGTGTGTATAAAGTTTCCTTTCTCATTTGTGTAAATAGTGTCTAGTGGAAACCCATTTTCATCAAACACGATAAGGCCCGTATTTATTGCAGGTAAGGAGTTATAGCTAAAAACTCCTTTGAAAGTTTCTTTGCCACCTAGGGTTTTTGAATTTACAAAAAGCCCCTCTTTTGAGTATACATACCGGTCTTTTTTTTCATCTTTTTCACTTAAAAAGTAAATTTTACTCCCAACAAAATCAGAATCCTCTTCCTCCATTTTTACTAAATAGTTCTCCTCTCCCTTTAACTTCTCAAACTTAAAAGCTCCTTGATCGTTAGTGGTTACATCTGCAACTCTATTGCCCTTGCTATCAGCAACCATCAAATTTGCTCCTATAACGGGCTTCCCTTTGTTTACGAACAAGCCTTTTAATGAATCACTCTTTGTTAAAGAGAATTCTCCTGAAACAGTTCCTGTATAAATATTGTTAGTTAGCCCATCACGATCTGAAGTAAAATAGATCTCATTACCGCGTGTTATCGTGAAAGATGCCTCATAGTCTCGAGAGTTAACAGGCTCTCCAAGATTTACTGGTTTAGTCCAGTTTTGCCAAGAGTTATCTAGTCGCATGCTAACAAAAACATCTGCTGACCCGTACCCTCCATGACCGTCTGAAGAGAAGTAAATTGTATTGAGGTCGTTTGATATGAATGTACCGAGTTCAACCCGTTTAGTATTAATAACTTTACCAAGGTCAATAACTTGACCCCAGTTCCCTTTGCCATCTTTTAAACTAATGAAAATATCTAAGTCGTTGCTGTTCTCTTGTGGTGGCTTGCTAATGAGTATAGCCGTCTCTTTAGAATTTACATAAATTTGAACAAAGTCAATCCCATAAGTGAGCCCGGGTATCTTTACTTCCGTTGGTTCCGTCCATTTGTACTTCTCTTCTGTCTTATCTAAGTAGTACAGCTTTTTATAGAGGGTGTCTTTATCCGGCAAAGCATTAAAAACATAAATTCTTGTGCCTTTTTCGTTTGCTCCTACAATTAGGCTTTCACCCGCCAAATCGTCTTCGCGAAGTAATCTGTATGGCTTGTCCCAATCCTTTCCCCTTTTTGCTGAAAACCAGACCTCTTGTGCTGTTGCAATGATATTTTCTCCGTCTTTTTCTATGTATGTCCTATTATAAAATATGGAGGCTCCATCATTACATAGAATTGGGTTTCCTTCTTCCTCCTCACTACTAAAAGTTGTTTGTTTCTGGACGGGATTGAACTGCGGGAGGGCCACTTGTGCAAACAGCACATTAAACGGCATTGAAAACAATATAAGAAGAGGGGTATAAAGCTTTTTCATGTAATTTAAGTTAAATGTTCTGGGAAGAACGTTTAGAAAGTTAAGTTAAACTTTAAAGATTTATAAAAAAAATATTTAAACACTTAAATTTATACCATATTCTTAAGAAAAATATTTTATACTATTATTTATCTTCATAATTAATTCATTGATCTCATTAGCTCATAGAGTTCTTATAAATAATCCTCCATCAATCTCGCTAGCAACCGTTAGTGCTTCTTGACCTGAAAAATAGATCTAGTTATTAACAACCAATAAAGCAGACCGTACATCACTAGCACTGGCTAATCCATATTCTACAATAGACATATTGGACATAGAAAAGCCAACCTTAGTTCATGCCTCCATCAGAATTCCAAACACCTTTGGCGAAACTATCACCATGTATGGTTGTCTAGGCCTATTTTTAGAACTTCTCGCTCAGCTAATCCTTTATAAAGTAACCCATGTAAGCGCTAATTTTTACCGCACCAGCATCTTCTTGTTCATTTTTGTTTATCAGTTTACAAGCAGTTTTTTCAATAATACTTCCAAAATGGTATTGTGGGTTTTGCCATTTACACCCTGCCATCCGCAGTTTGAGCGTGCCAACGTTATTTGTAAACCAGACTCTGCTGCAGCTGCAGCACCCTAAGTGCTCTTTCAATACTCCTCTTTACTTTTTGAACAATGCCTTTAGTGGATCTGATCTTAAAGAATTGGTGCAATTAAAAGCATAACCCTACCTTTGATTTTAGAAAATAACAGACATGAAAAAAATTTTTAAAAGCCTAGGTTTAACAGATAATAATAGCGGTACCTCTACCGGTCAAAAATCTTTTGATGCACTAACGTACGATATTACTTCCCACTCACCTGTAAATGGAGAACTAATTGGTAACGTATCTTCTACAAGTGCCGAAGAGTACGAAAAAGTGATACAAACAGCCATAACTGCCCAAAAAGATTGGAGAAAAAAACCAGCTCCTTTAAGAGGTGAAATTGTGCGCCAGTTTGGTGAAAAACTAAGATTCCAAAAAGAAGATTTGGGCATGTTGGTTTCTTATGAAATGGGCAAATCTTACCAAGAAGGTTTAGGTGAAGTTCAAGAAATGATCGACATCTGCGATTTTGCTGTTGGTTTGTCTCGTCAGTTACATGGTTTAACCATGCACTCAGAAAGACCAATGCACAGAATGTATGAGCAATATCATCCATTAGGAGTTGTAGGAATTATTTCTGCATTTAACTTTCCTGTTGCGGTTTGGTGTTGGAATACAGCCTTGGCTTGGATTTGTGGTGATGTTTGCGTTTGGAAGCCGTCTGAAAAAGCGCCAATGTGTGGTGTAGCTTGTCAAAATATTTTTGCTGAGGTATTAAGAGAAAACGATTTGCCTGAAGGTGTTAGCTGCTTAATTAATGGTGATTACAGGATTGGCGAAATTATGACTGCGGATAAGAGAGTTCCATTAATTTCTGCAACTGGATCTATCCGAATGGGAAAAATTGTTGCACAAACAGTCGCTGCTAGATTGGGTAAGTCGTTACTTGAACTTGGAGGAAACAATGCAGTAATTTTAACCGAATCTACTGACTTAAAAACGAGTATTCCAGCATTGGTATTTGGAGCAGTTGGAACTTGCGGTCAGCGTTGTACTTCAACAAGAAGGTTAATTATTCACGAAAGTATCTACGATACCGTTAAAAACAATTTGGTTTCCGCTTACAAACAAATAAGAATTGGTGACCCGTTGGATGAAAACAACCATGTTGGACCCCTAATTGATAAAGATGCTGCAAAAACTTACAGCGAAGCTTTAGAAAAAGTAAAAGCTGCCGGTGGAAACATTTTAGTTGAAGGAGGCATTCTAGAAGGCCGAGGGTATGAGTCTGGTTGTTACGTAAAACCCGCCATTGCTGAAGTGCAAAACGATTGGGAAATTGTTCAGCACGAAACGTTCGCGCCTATTTTATACATTATGAAATACAGTGAATTAGACGAGGCTATTGCAATGCAAAATGGAGTTGTTCAAGGGCTATCTTCTGCAATGATGACCACCAACATGCGTGAAATGGAAAAATTCCTTTCTGCAGAAGGTTCTGACTGCGGAATTGCTAACGTAAACATTGGAACTTCTGGGGCTGAAATTGGCGGTGCTTTTGGCGGAGAAAAAGAAACCGGTGGTGGTCGTGAATCAGGGTCTGATGCTTGGAAAGTTTACATGCGAAGACAAACAAACACTATTAATTACGGAACTAGTTTACCGCTAGCACAAGGAATCAAGTTTGAATTGTGAGAATATAAACCCAAACCATTGTCACGCTGAGCTCGGTAAGGCAAAGTAGACAAGGGTTTTTTATGACCAAATGTTATACTTCCTTTACTTGAACTTCTCAACAAACTCTTTTGGGGTAACACCTTTGTGTTTTTTAAATGTCCGATGAAGCGTTGCTTTTGAGTTGAAGCCTGGCTCATAAGCCAATGACAGTAACGTAAATTGCTGTTGGTCATTTACTGCAATTCTTTGTTCAAATGCAGTAACTTTTTTTTGGTTTATAAAATCGTTAAAGTTTACGCCATATTCTTGTTTTATCACATTTGATAATTCCCTAGGGTTTTCATGTAATTGACTGGCAGGGTCGTTCAAAGTTAATTCTAGTTGAAGGTAATAGTTGTTCTCATCTATCTTTGGGTTCTATTCTTTTTGAACCAACACTTTACCAATTTTTAACTCTGGTGTCGCTTTGGTTTTGGGCAAATCGAAGCTAAATAAAATGCGCTTCGGCTGAGGTTGGGAATAACCCTGAAGACCAAAGTAAAACGCAGTTAAAACTAGCGGTGAATGCCACGACCAATCTTGATAGAATGATAGTTCTAATATCTCATCTAATACAAACAAATTTTCTTGCCAAACAAGTCGTGCAGTCTTGGAGTATATAAAATTTCAGAACCAACGAAAAGAAATAGTCTCGATATCAGAAAATTGATCAAGACTCCAAGTTCTGTAGCCTTTATAAACCTTTAAACTGGACCACAAATAATAGGTCAATGAAATAATTCGAACAACGTAATGAATTACTTCTAATACATCCCTAACAGTTGAGCTTTAAAAGCTCGATACCGCTTCTTTCCCAGCCGCAAAAACAGAAAATTCAATCAAAAAGTAAAAACCCCATGAAACCAAATGAATTAGATGAGCTTTACTCAACTTAAAACCGTTGTTCGTTTGCCTTTTTAAGTAAAAATAAACAGCCGCCCCAAAAAGTAACTCAACTCCTCGAGGAAACCCATTTAGCTCTGTCCAAAGCAAATTAATTCCTGCAAAACCAAAAGTGTTGTCTTGTAGTTGTATCGCAATGAAAAACATCTCCCATCCCAAAAAACGATCGGATAACCGTTCTTCGCAAGCAGATAGCCACCAAAATAAAAAGGCCACTGCTAAAGAGAAGTAATAACCAAACTGAAGCGAGGTTGTTTAAATTGTCATAAAGTTTGCGCCTATCAAAGAAAGCAATTTAATGAAACCATGCTTATGCAAGCTTCACCAAATCGCTTAACTGATTGAAATAATTGTTTTCTTCAAGTCTAACTCATCCTTTCGTTGAGCTAAAAGTTTACCAACATTGAGCAAGTCTCCATTTTCAATTGATTAGTCCACTGTTAATAAAATATATTTCTTATGTCCAGTGCGAAATACAATTTCTTGCCCAATTTTTAAATTTACTGCGCTTTTTGAAAATGGAGATAAATTGGGATTCGCTGCGTTGGGTATATTCAGAGGGGTACTCTTAGCGCTTTTATTTTCTCGAGTGAATGATTTGTAAACTGCTTTTTTTTGTTGTTTCCTTCTTTTAACCCCCACAATGCTTACTCTTAGTTTTATAGTTTGATTTCCATTGTTCGACAATACCAAATGGTTTTCTTTTTCTACCATTACATTTTCTATAGCCAAAGCTTCGAGCTTTCTCATCTCCTTTCTTAGAATCTACCTTTATATCTAAAGTAGTAAGTGAACGATTTTGAAGTCCCGCCATGTAAACTTCATAATTGGGGTAGTCTAAAACGATTCTTTCTTTCGAAGGAATTTGAATTCGCATTTGATGATTTGAGCATGCACTCAATAATAAGATAACTATACATGCAAACGCCGTAATTTTTAGTGTTTTTATGTTTATGTTCTCAGCAAAAGTGCCTGATTAATGAAGCTCCGAAGTAGCAAATCATGTTTAGTGGGTGTCAAATCATGATTTGACACTAAACAACTGTCTCATTTAATGATCCGCCTAACTATTAGGCTTTTGTATCTATCCAATTTTTTACAATTTCTTTCCCTTGAGGCGTCAAAACGCTTTCTGGATGAAATTGAACAGCATAAATTGGCAAATATTTGTGCCGAATAGACATAATATTTTCGTCCTCATCGGTTGAGGTGACTTGAAAATTTTCAGAAATTGTTTCGGGTTCAATTACCCAAGAATGATAACGACCCACCATTATTTCTGAAGGAAGGTTCTTAAATAGCCTTCTATTGGTTTCTAGAATTTTAATCTTTCGCGACTGACCATGAACTACTTGCGATAAGTTTTTCAACTTCATTCCAAAATGCTCTGCTATGGCTTGCTGCCCTAAACAAACCCCTAATATTGGAATTTCGGTAGCGTGGTGTTTCAAAAAACCCATCAGTTTGCCTGCATCTTTCGGCAACCCGGGTCCCGGAGAAAGAACAACTCGATCATAATTTTTAACCTTGTCTAAATCCAATTCATCGTTTCGAACTACCTCAACTCTCCCCTCATTCAATTCATCTAAATAATGAAAAAGGTTGTAGGTAAATGAGTCGTAATTGTCTATTAATAGAATGTTCATTCAAGTCGCTATTTTTTCGCTAATTTAAACAGATAATAAGTAAGTGGAACAAAGAGCAAAACAAGAATTACGGGGCTCATCCATGCATCCAAATCTGTTGCACCGTTCAGAGCATTGTGCACCGCTTTGCTGCCTAAATAAGAAAAGGTAATTGCCAGGGGCAAATTGACCATTCGTAGCATGTTTTTGGCGGTAGAGTAATGATAAAAAGCATTTTCCTCTGTAATGGATGCAATAAAGTTCCTTCTGTGTGAAAAGAAGTTCAAAATATATAGTCCAACATAAATAGCCGTGCCAATTCCAAGTAAAACAATCAGTTGGCTCTTTTCTCCAAATCCATCAGCTACTCCTTCAAAATTATAATGGGTTGGAATTGTTACCGGAATTTCTGCGTAGTTAAACAGCAAATAGCTCCAAGAAACGACTAGCAATAATGCACTCAACCAATCTATTGCATAGTCTAATGGAGGGTTTGGAATGAGGCCTTTTGGGTTGGGCATGAGGTTTAGATAAACACGTCTTTTCTAGTTATTCTTTTGACTTAAAATTCACTCGCTATTGCACTCTTTTGTTTTGAATTAATGATTCGTATTCAGCGAAGGACAATCTTTTGATGTTGTATGCACAATGCACAGTTTGCAGTTGTTCATTGATTTAAAAAGATTTTCTTCGTTTTCCGTTATACCGAAGAAGGCCTCATAAGGTAAATGCCTAATGTTTTTCGCATTTGTAGTTTTAATCTCTATTAGGTCAACATCTTCAACATTCTGAACGTCTTCAATAGGTTTTACATTTAAATAGTTCCATTAACACTTCTGGAATATTTTTTATACTCTATTTCTAGTTTTTTATAAATAATTCTTCTTTCGTCGCTATTTGGTACGAAAAATTGAGGGGTTTTTTCTCTTAAGATCAAAATTCCTTCTTTTTCTGTTTTAAGATTCTCTCTCTCTTGCCGTTAGTAACGGCATTAACTATAAAATAAACTTACCTTTTTATTTCAAACATCTGACAATCAATACAACTTAACTTTTTATGTGTGAATATTGTGCTTTTTTATCTTCATCCTTCCTTTTTAAGCAAGCCCAACAGTAGAAATTCGGATTCCCTTCGGGCATCCTTGGTTGTTAAATGGTGCTACAATAAGTTGAAAAACACCGCTTCCAGCGGCTATTTTTTGTTTGATTCATTTTGTTTACGAGCGAGCTTGACACAAAAATCATCAAACAAAAAAACCTATCCTTTCGGATAGGTTTCGACTTATTGAGGTCTCGAGCGGATTCGAACCGCTGTAAATGGTTTTGCAGACCACTGCCTAGCCACTCGGCCACGAGACCCTTTTTCTAAGATAGTCAAAATTAAACAAATTGCCCTGCTTAATTCTAGTTTTACCCCTATTCCTCTATTACAATGCTCACCTTTTCTATGGTGGCTTTAATAGGTGGGGCCAATTTACTGATTTTAAGTCGAATAAAATGTATGTTGCTAAAGTTTTCATACAGGGCATTAACAATTCGTTGTCCGACATGCTCGATTAGCTTCGAGGGAATCTTCATTTCTTGTTCTACCAATCGATACACTGCTGAATAATCAATCGTTCCATCTAGCTCATCGGTTTTAGCACTCTCGCTAAAGTCAGTTTCCATTTCAATGTTTACCTCAAACTTTCCTCCAACGATTGTTTCTTCTTCAAAAACACCATGATAAGCATGGAAAATTGCGTTCTCAATTATTACCTTATGCATTAGCCCAACCTTTTAATTCCAGCTTCCATTCTAGACAAGGTTTCTTCTTTGCCTAATAGTTCTGCAATTGAAAACATAGATGGACCCATTCCTTTTCCGGTAACCAACAATCTAAATAACGGCAATACTGCTCCAACGCCTTTTTCCTTAATTTCTAAAAAGCTTTTAAAAGTCTGCTCAATTGTCTCGGTGGTATACTCTTCAATTTTAGCAAACTCCGCAATCCATTCTGTCATCAATTCGGCACTTCCTTCCATCCACTTTTTTCGAGTGGTTTTTTCATCAAACTCTTTTGGTGCCGCGAAAAAATAAGCTCCTTCAACAGGTATATCTGCTAAGAAGGTTGCTCTTTCCTTCATCATTCCGCAAACACCTGCTAAAAATTTTGCATCGGCAGATTTAACAACATCGAGGTCATTGTAACCTTGTTTCAATAGTTTGGCTAAGACAGCATCATCCTTCCCTCTCAAATACTGCTGCTGAAACCAGCTCGCTTTATCAGGGTCAAATTTCGACCCTGCTTTTCCAACTCTTTCCAAAGAAAACGCTTCGGCTAACTCTTCTAATGAAAATAACTCCTGACTTGTTCCAGGATTCCATCCTAAAAAGGCTAAAATATTTATGAATGCCTCAGGGAAATATCCCTTCTCTCGGTATCCTGAAGAAGTCTCTCCGGATGCAGGATCCTTCCATTCTAGTGGAAAAACAGGAAACCCTAAACGATCTCCATCTCTTTTGCTCAATTTTCCATTTCCATCAGGTTTCAACAATAAAGGCAAGTGCGCAAATTCTGGCATCGAATCTGACCAACCAAAAGCCTCGTATAAATAAATGTGAAGTGGTGCCGATGGCAACCATTCTTCTCCACGAATTACATGAGAAATATTCATTAAATGGTCATCTACTATGTTTGCCAAATGGTAGGTTGGCATACCGTCAGATTTGTACAATACCTTATCGTCTAAGTGGGACGTTTGAACCGATACCCATCCACGAATCAAATCTTTAAATTTAATTTCTTCATTTCGTGGAATCTTTATTCTAATTACATAAGGATCTCCATTTGCCATTCTTTTTTCAACCTCTTCAGCCGAAAGAGAAATAGAGTTTTTCATGCGCATTCTTGAAATGGCATTGTATTGTGGTGCAGCAACTCCAGCTTTTTTCAAATCCTCTCGCATTTGGTCTAACTCTTCGGGAGTATCAAAAGCATAATACGCTTTATCAGCTTCTAATAATTGTTGCGCATATTTTTTGTACAACCCAGACTTTTTCCTTTCAGATTGCTTGTAAGGTCCTACATCTCCTCCTACTCCGAAGCCTTCGTTTGGTAGAAATCCACACCACTTCAATGACTCTTGAATGTACTCTTCAGCTCCAGGCACACATCTCGTTTGATCCGTGTCTTCAATCCTCAATAAAAAATCGCCATTGTGCTTTTTCGCAAAAAGATAGTTATACAAGGCTGTTCTAACGCCACCCATGTGCAGCGGTCCTGTCGGGCTTGGTGCAAAACGAACTCTTACTTTTCTCTCCATTCTTATGCTTTTATTTTAAGGGCGCAAAGGTAAAAAAGTAAGCGGGCATATTGATTATGTTTGCAAGGAAATGCGCCCACAACAAAAAACCCCCCTAAAGAAGGAAGAAATTAAAATACTTCCCCTATCCTCAGGGGTTGACTATGAATTGCTTGACTGTGGTGGAAGACGAAAACTAGAGCGTTTCGGTAAGCTAGTGGTGGATCGTCCAGAGTCTGAAGCAGGGTGGCCAATTCGCATTCCGAAAAGAGAATGGGAGAAGGCAGATTGGCACTTTTACGAAGAAAAAGGGAAGAAAGGAACTTGGACCAATAAAACGAATGCTCCTGAAAGTTGGGAAATAGAATACGAATACCAAGACGTTAAGCTGCGTTTCAATTTAAAAATCACTGCATTTAAACACATTGGAATCTTCCAAGAACAAGCTGAGAATTGGAAGTTTATGCAACGGGAGTTCATAAAACTAAAAGGTGAAGTGAAGGTATTAAATTTGTTCGCTTACACCGGAGCTGCCAGCATAGTTGCAGCGGCGTCCGGCGCTCATGTTACCAATGTGGATTCGGTAAAGCAGGTGTTAAACTGGGGAAGAGAAAATGCAGAAAGAAACAATGTAGAAAACATTCGTTGGATTTTAGAAGATGCGCGGAAATTTGTAAAAAAAGCAATTCGAAGAGGAGACAAATATCAAGGGGTTATTATGGACCCTCCAGCTTTTGGATTGGGAAGCAAAAACGAACGGTGGAAAATTGAAAACGATTTGCAAGAACTCATGCAAGATGTAGTTCAACTACTTCACCCAAAACGACATTTCTTTATACTCAACACATACTCTCCTAAGTTACCCATGCAGAAATTGCAAAACTTGCTGCGCAAAATAGAGGGTTTCCCAACCAAATATGATAGCACAGCTTTGGGGCTTAAATCTGCTTCGGGACAACAATTAGGGTTGGGAAATTTGGTGCGTTTTTCGAAATAAACTTTTGCTTAACTTCATGTGTTCAATTTGACGTAAAGTGAAGACTTCGTTTTACGTCAAATTGAACCAAAATATGGTCGAAAATAACTTTAATTCTTTACTCAAAAAACTGGACGAATTTGTTCGTAAATTCTATATTAATCAAATTATTAGAGGTGGAATATTATTTTTTAGTTTAAATTTTATTCTATTCTTAAGCATCGTAGTCTTGGAGTATTTTGGGGAGTTTAGCTCCGCTGTGAGAACAGGCTTGTTTTTCGGGTTTGCGGTATTGTTGCTAGCTATATTCGGTTTCTTAATTGCGATGCCTCTTTTAAAAATTGCTTCAATTGGCAAAAGAATTAGCCATGAAAAAGCATCTTCTATTATCGGGTTGCATTTTTCAACCGTAAGCGACAAACTCAGCAACGCTCTCCAATTGCAGCAACTTTCAGAAAATTGCTCTTCTGACTTACTTTTTGCAAGTATCAATCAGAAAATTTCACAACTTAACCCCGTTCCTTTTGCCGCGGCAATTAACTTCCAGGATAATAAAAAGTATTTGAAATTTTTACTCGTGCCAATGTTAGCCATTGTAAGTTTGGCAGCATTTAAACCGAAGGTAATAAAAGATAGCACGCAACGAATAATTTCATATAATCAAGAGTTTATAAAGCGAGCTCCTTATGAAATCATTTTAGAAAATGACACTTTAACAGCATTTAAAAACGAAGATTTTAAGTTAAAAGTGAAAGTCACAGGAGATGAAATTCCAAACCAACTTAGTGTCACCTACCAACAGAAGAGGTTCTTGTTGAGTAAAAAAGGGAAGAGTAGTTTTGAGTATGAGTTTAAAAACCTCCAAGCTGATGTCAGCTTCAACCTTTTCGATGGAGATTTTGAGTCGAAAACATATAATATCAACACTTTAGATAAACCTCAATTGTCGAACTTTAAGGTGGCTTTTGAATTTCCAAAATACCTGAAAAAACAAAATAAGGAGTTAGAAAATACGGGAGACATTACAGTTCCTCAGGGCACAAAAGTAAAGTGGTTCTTTAGTACAGAAAACACTGATGACGTAATATTTATTGAAACAGACTCTAACAATTTTCTAGAAAAAAGCGCTGAGGACGAGTTTGTTTTTGAACGTCGTTTTTTAAGAAGTAGCGAATATGGCCTTAGTGTTGCCAATAAAAATCTGCAGTTCTTAGACACGATACTTTACGTTGTAAACGTCATTCCAGACGCTCCGCCGAGTATAGAGGTAGACACTAGGGTTGATTCGTTGAATCAGCAAATTAGATATTTTAAAGGACTTGTTAAAGACGATTATGGTTTCAGTCAATTGCTTTTTTACCGAAGATTCGTTAGCAAAAATGACTCCGTTGGGACTTTTGAAAAACAAAGTATTCCAATCAATTTAGCACTGCCAACTACAGATTTTTACCACTCCCTGAATTTGGACAGCTATCTGCTTGCGGCGGGAGATGAGATTGAATATTATTTTGAAGTTTGGGACAACGATGGAGTAAATGGAAATAAGTCTACAAGAACGCAAACGTTTAAATATAAAGCCCCTACAAAAGAAGAGTTGTCGAAGAAAAATAAAGAAACAGACGAACTAGTTAAAAAGCAATTAGAAGAGAACATTGAATTAACCAAAGAAATCAAGAAGGATCTGGACGCTTTAAAGGAGAGGTTATTGAACAAAAGGGAACTTGGCTTTCAAGAGAAAAAGAAAGTGCAGGCGCTTATTGAAAAACAAAAGAAAGTGCACCAATCCATGGAAAAGTTGCAGCAAAAAAACAAGGATAATAATCAAATGCAAGAGAAGTTTTGGAAACAAGATGAAGCTTTACTCGAAAAACAGAAACAACTGCAAGAAATGTTTGAAAAAGTCATGACCGAAGAGATGAAGGAAATGATTCGGCAGATGGAAGAAATGATGGAGAAAATGAAGAAAGACGGCCTTCAAAAATCTCTTGAACAAATGGAATTGAACAATGAAGAATTAGAAAAAGAATTGAATCGAAACCTAGAGCTTTTTAAACAATTAGAGGTTGAAAAACAACTCGCTGAAGCAAAGGGAAAACTTGACGAATTAAGGAAAGAGCAGGCCGAATTAAAAAAGGAAACAGAAGATAAAAAAACCGACACAAAAGAAAATAAGAAAAAGCAAGACGAACTCAATAAGAAAATGGAAGAGGTTTCTAAAGAGTTAGAAGATGTCAAGAAAAAGAATGAAGAGTTAGAAAGTCCAAACGATTTAGAAGACACAAAAAAATTAGAAGAGGACATTAAAGAAGACATGAAAGAGAGTTCTGAAGAATTGAGTAAAAAGAACAAGAAAAAGGCTGGAGAAGAACAACAAGGCGCGGGCGAAAAAATGGGTGCATTGTCTGAAAAACTAAGCGAAATACAACAACAAATGGCTTCTGAAAGCAATGCTGAAAACTTGGAAGATCTGCGAGCGCTTTTAGAGAATGTAATTCAACTTTCCTTCGACCAAGAAGAGGTGATGGAAAAGATCAAAAGCACTAGTAAAAACAACCCAAGATATGTGGGACTAGCGCAACAGCAGAAAAAGTTAAAAGATGACTCTAAAATTGTGGAAGACTCCTTGTTTGCCTTAAGTAAACGCATTCAAAAACTTGAAGCTGCGCGGACTATTAATCAAGAAATGACCGCTGTTAACTTCAACATGGAAAAGGCAATAGAGGAGTTGCAAGAAAGAAGAACACCACAGGCTTCAAAGCGGCAACAATTAGCCATGACCTCCTTAAACAACTTGGCTCTGTTACTTGACAATTCTGTTCAGCAAATGCAGCAATTTATGATGCAAAGTAATGGCAAATGTAAAAAACCCGGAAACGGAAAGCCGAAGCCAGGTAAGGGGAGTAATCCATCAAATATAAAGTCGCTTCAACAACAGTTAAACAAACAAATGGAAGCCCTGAAGAAAGCGATGGAAGAGGGAAGTAAGCCAGGAGAAGGAAAGAAAGGTCAAAAACCCGGACAAGGAAAACCGGGACAAGGTAATGGTGGAATGAGTAAGGAATTAGCACTAATGTCTGCTAAACAAGCTGCTATAAGAAAAGCTGTAGAAAAATTACAGGATGAAATTGGAGAAAGTAATGGTCAAGGAGGAGGAAACATGAAAAAGTTAGGGGACTTAATGGAGCGAACCGAAACGGACCTTGTAAACAAACAGATTACTAATGAAACTCTCATGCGCCAAGAAGAAATATTGACACGCTTGTTTGAGTCAGAAAAAGCTGAGAGAGAGAGAGAAAAGGATGAAAAAAGAGAAGCTACTGAAGCGGTTGAACAACTTTCTCGAAACCCGAATGAGTTTTTTGAGTATAATAAGCGAAAAGATCAAGAGATGGAGTTAATGAAAACTCTTCCGCCAGCCTTTAACCCTTACTACAAATTAAAAGTTTCAGAGTATTTTACCCGGATTAAAAAATGATGCCGAGCCCTACTTCTAACATAAAACAATACACCTTAGAATCGTCTATCGACTCTTTAGCTAAAGTGGAACAAATTATTGAATCACTTAAAGAAGAGTTTAAGATGCAGGATGAAATTTTTGGAAATATTCTTGTGTCTATTTCTGAGGCTATGGACAATGCTATAAAACATGGCAACAGCTTTAATTCGAATAAATTTGTGGAGCTATCTTTTGAGTTATGCGAAAAAGAATATGAATTTACCGTTATAGACCAAGGTTCTGGTTTTGATTTTAACAACATTCCTGACCCAACCCATCCTGACAATGTAGAAAAAATTAATGGTAGGGGAGTTTTCATAATGGTGAGCTTGGCTGACAAGGTAGCTTATGAGCAAGGTGGGTCAAAGGTTGTCTTAACTTTTAATATTGTTTAATCCATGCCGGATGGTTCTGTCATTTTCCACCTTGAAGAGGTTGCTGTGCCAAATTTAAGAGAAGAGAGAATTGCTACTTGGATGCACAATTCTGTTATTGCAGAAGGCAAAGACTTAGGCAATGTTAATTGCATTCTTTGTGCTGATGAGTATCTGTTAGAAATCAACAAAACATACCTTAATCACGATACCTTTACTGATATTGTGACTTTCAATTATGTTCAAAACGACATAATCGCAGGAGACTTGTTTATCAGTATCGATAGAGTAAAAGAGAATGCAGCTTCTTATAAAATTGACTTTCTGCAAGAGCTAAGACGGGTGATAATTCATGGTATTTTGCACTTACTAGGGTACAATGACAAAACTCCCGAAGAAGTTGAAGAAATAAGGGCTAAAGAGGATTTTTATCTAACTTTGTACGTTGATTAAAAATAATTTCACGAAACGTTTCACGTGAAACAAAATCACCAGGTATGTTAAAGAAATATGATGTTATTGTTGTAGGAGGAGGCCATGCAGGTTGTGAAGCTGCAGCTGCAGCCGCCAACTTGGGCTCTTCAGTTCTGTTGATTACCATGAACATGTCAACTATTGCACAAATGTCATGCAACCCTGCCATGGGCGGTGTTGCCAAGGGGCAAATTGTTCGAGAAATAGACGCGATGGGAGGTTATTCTGGTATTGTATCAGACCGAACAGCGGTGCAATTCAGAATGCTCAATCTTTCCAAGGGTCCAGCTATGTGGAGTCCACGAGTGCAAAGTGACAGGTGGTTATTTGCTCAAGAATGGCGATTAATGCTAGAACAGACCTCCAATGTTGACTTCTGGCAAGATACAGTTGTCGGCATAACTTCCAACGGTGCCAAAGTTACCGGTGTAGAGACCTCGTTAGGAATGATAATCAAAGCCAAATCCGTTGTTTTAACGAACGGAACCTTTTTAAACGGTCTTATTCATGTAGGACAGAAAAACTTTGGAGGAGGGCGCGCTGCTGAGCGAAATTCAACTGGAATAACTGAACAAATGAAAAATTTAGGTTTTGATCATGGCAGAATGAAAACTGGAACCCCTCCCCGCGTTGATGGTAGGTCACTAAATTATTCCAAAATGGCAGAGCAAAGAGGAGATGATTTTCCTTCCAAATTTTCATTTACTGATACAAAAACACTTGCTGAACAAAGAAGCTGCCACATAACTTATACCAACAAAAAAGTTCACGAGATTTTAGAAAGTGGATTAAATAGATCTCCGATGTTTAGTGGGGCGATTGAGGGAACAGGCCCCAGATACTGCCCTTCTATAGAAGATAAAATTGTACGCTTTGCTGAAAGAGAGAGACACCAAATATTCGTAGAGCCTGAGGGTTGGAATACGGTTGAGATTTACGTTAATGGATTTAGCACTTCGCTACCGATGGATGTGCAATTTGAAGCTATAAGACATATTGAAGGATTTGAGAATGCCCGCTTGTTTAGGCCTGGCTATGCTATAGAATACGACTACTTTCCACCTACACAATTAAAACATACACTAGAAACTAAGTTAATCGATAACTTGTATTTTGCAGGACAAATTAATGGAACCACAGGATATGAGGAGGCGGGTGGTCAAGGATTAATGGCAGGAATTAATGCCAGCCTTAAAGTGCAACAAAGAGATCCGTTAATTCTTCGTCGAGATCAAGCTTACATCGGCGTATTAATTGACGACCTAATAACTAAAGGCACTGAGGAACCATATCGAATGTTTACTTCTCGAGCAGAGTACAGAATATTACTTCGTCAAGACAATGCTGATTCCCGACTTACCAAACTCTCACACGAAATTGGCTTAGCGTCTAAAGGAAGATTACACGCGTTAGAACACAAAGAAAAAACAACCGAAGATATTCTAAAACACTTGAACAAAACAAGCATTGACCCAAAGGAAGTGAATAACTTTCTGCGAGAATCGGGAACAAGCGAGATTAAACAAAGAATGAAGTTATCCTCTATAATATCACGACCTCAAGTTACTTTAGATTCCGTAATCAAGGGCCTTCCTGCCGAAGGAAGAGCATTAGCAAACTTCCCGCAAGACTGCATAGAGCAAGCCGAAATTAAAATTAAATACAACGGCTATATTGAAAGAGAAAGAGACATGGCCGATAAACTAAATCGTCTCGAAGATGTCGTTATCAAAGACGACTTTAACTACCACAAACTTTCCTCAATCTCATCCGAGGCTAGAGAAAAACTATCAAAAATTCAACCCAAAACTATAGGTCAAGCCTCTCGAATTAGCGGGGTTTCCCCTTCAGACATATCGGTTTTACTCATTCATTTCGGCAGATAAAACAAGCGTTCCACGTGAAACACTATATATGAAAACTTACACCAATTGCCCAGTTTGCAATGCAACAAGCTTTACCCACTTTCTAACCTGTAATGATAATACTGGCAGCGACCAAACGTTTAATATAGTGAAGTGCGCAAATTGCAACTTCGCATTTACAAACCCAGTTCCTCTCGAATCGGAAGTAGGAGGATATTACGAATCAGATGATTACATATCTCACAGCAATACATCTGAAGGGTTGATTAACGTTTTGTACCAAAAAGTGAGAAACTATACGTTAGATAAAAAAGTGAACCTATTAAAAAGTTTAAGCAATGGTAGAGACGTTCTTGACATTGGTTGCGGGACCGGAGAGTTTTTAGGAAGGTCAAAGCAACGCGGA
>TARA_B110000046_G_scaffold186024_1_pt1 | contig 57271 bp, 51 predicted proteins | sample TARA_B110000046 | Tara Oceans TARA_B110000046 (sample SAMEA4397157) | marine metagenome | biome: Polar Biome; feature: [DCM] deep chlorophyll maximum layer (ENVO:01000326); material: water (ENVO:00002006), including particulate matter (ENVO:01000060) such as... | depth 40 m
CGGCATTTTTAACCGGCATTATGATTGATATTAGCTCATTTTCCATAGTTAAGGCAATAGGTGTAATTCATTGGAGCTCCAAGCTTCGGCTTTCTTGGTAAATAGTGGTTTAGTTTTAGCCCACATGCTTTTGAACAAGTTAGAATGTCTATAGTTTTCTAACGCTTGAGCATTTTTCCAATGACTGTAGGTGAAAAATATACACGGGTTATCGGCAGATTGTAGCATCTGCAAGTGCAATACTCCGGGAAAAGCTCGAATGTGTTCTTTCGATTCCTCTAAAATTTCTTTGAACGTCTCAATTTCCTCTTCCCGAAAGGTTAACTTAACTATTCTAACGATCATAAAATTCTATTCTAACAATATCAGATTCTCGCATTCCGAGTAGCTTGCTTGCGTTTCCTCTATTCATGGCAATTTCTAACATTCCAATAGAACTAAAAAGGGCTAATTTTTCCCCTTCAGGCACATCGTTATATACTTTACTAATGGATGTAATGTCATAGTCTCCTCTTCGAAATTCGATTTTAAACTCTCTTTCTTGACCAAAAGTCTTAAAAAACGTGTTTTCAATATTGGTAATTATATTTCCATAATGGTCAATGTGAATTGCCATTCCTTTTATAATGTTCCCGACAGAAACTGCTCTAAATAGTCCTTTTTCATTCCACTCTGTAGTTGCGTTTCCAATCATTTCTAATGTGCCACCTTTTGCAATGTGGCACGCAGTCTTTGTAAAAATGTCTTTAGTAGGAAACGTTAGTGCGTCAGGGTTTACCATAATACCTATTTCCACCATTTTTTTAGGCTTCTCCTCAAAAATCAAAGAAAAAATACCATTGTCAGCACCGATAAAGTATTGTCCTTTATGCATTACCACCAAACTAACAGCCTTTTCACTAATCTCAGGATTAACACCAATAATATGGATGGTACCTTCAGGAAAGTCTGCAAAAGCATTCTTTAAAGTATACGCTGCTTTTAAAATATCATAAGTAGGGATTTCATGTGAAATATCTACTATCGTAGCATCAGGACACTCAGTTAAAATGCTACCTTTCAAAACTCCAACATAATAGTCTTTTGTACCTAAATCAGTAGTGAGCGTAATGATGGCCATTGTGCGGTTTGAGGAATTTGATAATTAGGTTTGTATCTTCCAAAATTAGTAATAATTTCGTACCTTCAATTATCAAACATAATTAGTAATACTAGGTCATTTGACAGAAAAAACGATTGAAATTTCAGAAGTTGAACCCTTAGACCTTTTTGGGATTAACGACTTGAAACTAAAAACCATCCGACCTCATTTTCCAGAGTTAAAAATTGTTTCAAGAGGACGAAAGATTAAACTAATCGGATATGAGACTGAAATTGAAAGATTCGAAAAAAAGTTACAACTCTTATTTAAACATCTATTAAAGTTTAAAGAATTGAGCGAAACAAACATTGATATGTTGTTAGCAGATGAATCGAAAGAGTTGGAAAAGCAACTTCTTGGGAAAGATGAAATATTAGTTTTTGGCAATCACGGCAACTTAATTAAAGCAAGAACTGTAAATCAACGGAAGCTGGTAAAGGAAATTGAGAAGAACGATATGGTTTTTGCTTTAGGACCTGCAGGTACTGGAAAAACATATACTGCTGTCGCTATGGCGGCAAGAGCTTTGAAAAATAAGGAAGTAAGAAGGATTGTTCTAACACGACCGGCGGTAGAGGCAGGAGAAAATCTAGGTTTTTTACCGGGAGATTTAAAAGAAAAACTAGATCCTTTTTTGCAGCCCTTATATGATGCCCTGAACGATATGTTTCCTGCTGAGAAGTTGAGAGACTATATGGAGAACGGAATTGTGCAAATTGCACCATTAGCATACATGAGAGGTAGAACCTTAGATCATGCTTTTGTGATTCTAGATGAAGCTCAAAATGCTACTAGAAGTCAATTTAAAATGTTTTTGACCCGTATGGGTAAAAATGCAAAGTTTTGTATTACAGGAGATGCTACTCAGGTCGATTTACCACGGAACCAACCTTCAGGTTTAATTCAAGCAACAAATATATTAAAAGGGACTAAAGGAATTGGGTTTGTTCAGTTTGATGGCAAAGATGTAGTGCGTCACGTGCTGGTAAGACGAATTATTGAAGCATACGACACCATGGATGAGAATCAAAAATTAAGTGATAACAAATGAGCCAAGCATTAGAAGAAACTGATTTTCAGTTTAAAAATCAAACCAACGTGTATCATGGAAAAGTGAGAGATGTTTATAGCATTGGAACAGACCATTTGGTTATGGTTGCTAGCGATAGAATTTCAGCTTTCGATCATATTTTGCCTAAAGCGATTCCTTTCAAAGGGCAGGTATTAAATCAAATTGCTAGCTTATTTTTAAAAGCGACTGAAGATGTTGTTCCTAATTGGGTGCTAGCAGTTCCGGACGAAAATGTAACGGTGGGCAGAAGGTGTGAAACTTTTCCAGTAGAAATGGTTATGCGTGGTTATTTAAGTGGCCATTCTTGGAGAGAATACAAGGCAGGTAGAAGGATGATTTGTGGTGTTGCAATGCCAGAAGGAATGAAGGAGAACGATAAATTTCCTAAACCAATTATTACACCGGCTACAAAAGCAGAAGAGGGACATGATGAGGACATTTCTAGAGAAGAAATTATTCGACAAGGTATTGTAAGTGAAGCGGATTATGTGAAACTAGAAGAATATACTAGAAACCTATTTCAACGAGGCACTAAAATGGCTGCTGAGCGTAACTTAATTTTAGTGGACACTAAATATGAATTCGGTAAAGTAGGTGATGTTATTTACTTAATTGACGAAATTCACACGCCAGATTCATCTCGTTATTTCTACGCTAAAGGTTATGCTGAACGTCAAAAGAGAGGAGAAAAACAGAAGCAATTGAGCAAAGAGTTTGTGCGCGAATGGTTAATTGAAAATGGATTTCAAGGTATAGATGGACAAAAAATGCCAGAAATGCCTGACTCATTTGTGCAATTGGTTTCGGACAGATATATTGAATTATATGAACAAATTTCAGGTAAAACCTTCATAAAGGCTGACACTACTAATGTAAGTGATAGAATTAATAGAAATACAAGTGCTGCATTACAGCAGCTTAACTAAGAACAGAGAAAACTATGTCATTACATTTTCACAATTTACAAGTAAAAGAACTAAAAAGAGAAACTGCCAAAACAGTCTCTATTGGTTTTGATATTCCAGATAATTTAACTTCTGATTTTCAGTACGAAGCGGGACAGTACTTAACTTTGAAAGCTACCATTAACGGAGAGGATGTAAGACGTTCTTATTCAATTTCATCGTATGGCGATGAGGCGTTACAAGTTTCTTGTAAAATGATTGACGGTGGTAAAATGTCTACCTTTTTAGTAAGTGAATTAGGTGTTGGTGATCGAGTGGAAGTGATGCCTCCGATGGGAAATTTTAAGGTAAAATCTTTAAATGAGACGTTGGTTTTATTTGCTGCAGGTAGCGGAGTTACTCCAATTTTTTCAATTTTAAAGAAGGCTTTAAAAGAAGGAAACAATTCTATCAAGTTGTTTTACGGAAACAGAAGTGAAGATGAGGTGATTTTCAGGTCGCAGTTGGAAGCACTGAAGTCAGAGAATTCAGACCGATTGATAGTACAGAATTTTTTGAGCAGCAATGGTGAACGATTGGATGCTGACAGAGTTCAAAGCTTGGTGGCAGGATTACCTGTGTCGAACTATTTTGTTTGTGGACCAGAAGGCATGATTGCAGCTGTGAAAGATGGTTTAGAAAAATCGAACATAGCGGCGAGCAACATTAACATAGAATATTTTGCTAGCCCAAAATCAGAAAAGAAGGCAGTTGAAACTATTGTTTCTGGTGAAGTGAATGAAATTATTGCCGAACTAGATGGCGAGCGCCACAACATTACATTAGAGGCGGGGGAAAGTATTTTGGATGGTGCTAACCGCATTGGAATTGATCCTCCATTTTCTTGTCAGTCTGGAGTTTGTACTACTTGTAAGTGTAAAGTAATGAGCGGAGAAGTGGAGATGGAAAACAACTTTGGCTTAGGTGAAGACGAAGCGGAAGAGGGTTTTGTTTTAAGCTGTATTTCAAAACCAACCAGTGCAGGAGTTCTAGTAAGTTGGGATGAGGTTTAAGAAGTAGAAGAACATAAATGAAAAGCCCTTGGAGTTTTTAAACTTCAAGGGCTTTTTTATTGCTTGATTAGTAAATCGAACTTAGTACAATGCTGGGAATCTATCAGGGAAACTGTCTCTCATCATTGCGTAACAGGTTTCCACCATATCATCTGCACTTGGTTTAGAGAAGTAATCTCCATCAGTTCCATATGCAGGTCTATGATCCTTGGCAGAAAGGGTTTTAGGTTCAACATCTAAGTGATAGTATCCTCCTTGTTCTTCCAACACTTTTTGCATCATAAAAGCAGTTCCACCACCTTTTACATCTTCATCTAAAAACAATACTTTGTTTGTTTTTTTCAAAGATTCAACAATGCTATGGTTTTTATCAAATGGCATTAAGGTTCTCACGTCAATTAACTCCACAGAAATACCTAGCTGATTCAATTCATTAACTACTTCTTCAGCCAAGTTAAAAGTTGAACCGTAAGTTACAATTGTAATGTCGGTTCCTTCTGTTACAACTTCAGGTACGCCCAATTCAATTTGGAATTCACCAAGGTTATTTGGCATTTTTTCCTTTGAACGATATGCGTTCAAAGGCTCAATAACCAATGCAGGGTCATCTCCTTTTAACAGTGTATTATAAAATCCTGCGGCTGTTGTTAAGTTTCTTGGAACACATACATGAATTCCTTTTATCGCATTTAAGATTACTCCCATTGGGGATCCTGAATGCCAAATTCCTTCTAGTCGATGTCCTCTAGTTCTCACAATCAAGGGAGCTTTTTGACCGCCAGCAGAACGATATTGAAGCGTAGCTAAGTCATCACTCATAATTTGAAGACAGTACAACAAGTAGTCTAGGTATTGAATTTCGGCAATTGGTCTTAAGCCTCTCATTGCCATTCCAATTCCTTGTCCGGTTATGGTAGCTTCTCTAATTCCGGTATCTGAAACTCTCAGTTCACCGTACTTTTCTTGCATTCCCTCCAGGCCTTGGTTAACATCACCAATTCTTCCTGAATCTTCTCCAAAAATTAATGTTTCAGGGTATTTTTCAAAAATCTTATCAAAATTGTCTCGTAATACAACTCTACCATCAACATCTGCAGCATTTTCATCATACTGTGGTAAAATTTCAGGCTGGTTTAGTGGGGATAAGTCTGATTGACTATATAAGTTGCCACTAAAACGCTGATTGTTTAATACTTGATAACCACTTAACCATCGAGTTAATTCAGTTTTTGCATCAAGAGTTTCATTTCTGCACGTTCGAATTGCTTTTCTAACGACGTTTAGAATACCTTTTCTACTTGGATCCGTATCTGTTTTTAATCCTTTTACGATAGGCTGAAGAAAGGCTCCGTTTTCCGAAGCAGAAACCAATACTTCTAACTTTGAAACAGCCTCATCTCTTTCCGCTTTTATACTTCCTATAAAAGATTCCCAAGCCGCTTTTTTTGCTTCTTTAACTTCTTTTTTAGCATCATTTTGCAATTCTTTTAGCTCTTCCTCTGTAGCCAAACCTTTTTCGATAATCCAATCTCCTAATTTGGTGATACAATCGAAGTCAATTTCCCATTTTAAACGTTCAGGCGTTTTATACCTTTCGTGTGAACCTGAAGTAGAGTGGCCCTGAGGTTGAGTAACTTCTTCGACATGAATTAAAACAGGTACATGCTGCTCTCTAGCAATGTTCACTGCTTTCTCATAGGTTTCCATTAAATCAGCGTATTTCCAGGCTTTTACTTTAAATATTTCGAAGCCATTTGAACCATTTTCTCTTTGAAATCCTTTCAGTACTTCAGATATAGATTCTTTTGTTGTTTGGTATTTTTTAGGAACAGAAATACCGTGTCCATCATCCCACACAGACATAACCATTGGCACTTGTAAAACACCTGCGGCATTAATAGACTCCCAAAACAAACCTTCAGAAGTACTTGAATCTCCAATGGTTCCAAAAGCTACCTCATTTCCACCTCGACTAAATAAATTGTCTTTTGGTAGTAAGTCGTTGTTGCGATAAACTTTAGAAGCCTGTGCTAAACCTAAAAGTCGTGGCATTTGACCTGCAGTTGGAGAAATATCTGCAGAAGAATTTTTAATGTCTTTTAGTGCTTTCCATGCGCCGTTCTCATCTAAACTTCTTGTTGCATAATGGCCATTCATTGAACGACCTCCTGAAGAAGGTTCGTCATTCACATCAGGGTGAGCATACAATTGAGCGAAAAATTGCTGAACAGTTAGCTGCCCAATTGCCATCATAAATGTTTGGTCTCTATAATAGCCCGAACGGAAATCACCGTTTTGAAAAAATCGAGCCATTGCTAATTGAGGCACTTCTTTACCATCACCAAATATTCCAAATTTGGCCTTACCAGTTAGCACTTCCCTTCTACCTAATAAGGAAGTTTCTCTACTTACATTAGCTAACTTATAATCTGCAAGAATCGTGTTTTTAAACTCTTCTTTTGATAAGGGAATTTTATCGTTTTCCTCTGCTATTGTTGCATTTTCCATACCATTTCAACGCTTTTATTCGACTCACTAAATTACTGATTTTAAACTTTCGTTTTTGCAACATATCCATTGAACTTTTCTGAGAGGAAACTGCATAAAATTTTCATTTTGCTTGAGTACCTTTGTATCATGATTTTACGAATAGTAGCTTATGGCGATCCTATTTTAAAACGGGAAGCAGAAGAAATAGATCAAGATTATCCCTTTCTTGCGGAGATTATTGAGAATATGTGGGAAACTATGTATAATGCAGAAGGTGTTGGTTTAGCAGCCCCACAGGTAGGGAAGTCAATTCGTATTTTTATGATTGACTGCACTCCATTTGAAGAAGATGAGCCTCAATTGAAAGGGTTTAAAAAGTTATTTATCAATCCAATTATTGTGGAGGAAGAAGGAACAGAAAGGACATTTAATGAAGGGTGTTTGAGCATTCCGGGTATTAGAGAAGATGTTAATCGTCAGCCAAAAATTACAATTGAATACTACAACGACAAGTGGGAACTAAAAGAAGAAACTTACGAAGGATTGGCTGCTAGAGTAATTCAACATGAATACGATCATATTGAGGGAATTCTTTTTACTGATAAAATAAATCCATTGAAGAAAAGATTACTTACAAGTAAACTCAATAATATTAGTAAGGGTAACGTTAGAGTGAATTATCGAATGAAATTTCCAAAAAAATAAGAAAATGAAAATTTTTAAAACAGCAAGTTTAGTATTTTTTATAAGTGTTTTATCTGCTTGTGGTTCAAAAACCGACAAGCAAGATGAAGATGAAGTTGAAGTTGATGTGAATATAGGAAGAGTAGATGTGAATAAGTTGAACATGACCAATTTGTTGGCAGAAATTAAAAAGAGAGAAGAAGCGTTCAAAACAGAGAAAACTGTAAATAATCGAAATGCATTTTTGTTAATGGAGGCCTACGTTGCTTTCTCTGAGCGATTTAATAATCGCGAAAATGCAGATGAATACCTGTTCAAAGCAGGAGAAGTCGCAATGAGTCAGGAAATGACTGTGGAAGCTATTCGATATTTAACTCGACTATATGACGAATTTCCTCGGTATGAAAAAAGAGCCTATGGCTTATTCCTTTTGGGTTTCGTGCAAGAGAATTACTCCGGTAATTTAGATGAGGCAAAAAGAGTTTATGAGCTGTTTTTAGTGGAGTTTCCTGATCATGAAATGGCTGATGATGCAAAAGCTTCAATCAGAAATTTAGGCAAGTCTCCAGAACAGATTATTCGTGAGTTTGAGATAAAAGACAGTATTACAAACGCTGAGAAAGAAGCGGCTTAGTCATTCAACGCTAATTTTATCTCCTCCTTCAACTTTTCAGGGCTCAGGTCTAATTTGTATTTCGTTCCAACAATAAATGAAATCTTCCCGGTTTCTTCAGAAACAACGATAGCCATAGATGGAGAGTTTTCTGTTAATCCTGCTGCTGCCCTATGACGCAATCCGAAGTTTAAAGGGATGTCAGGATTATCGGATAAAGGCAGTATACATTTTGCGGCTTTTATTCTGTTATTGTGAATAATTACACCACCATCGTGCAGAGGACTATTTTTAAAAAAAATAGATTCTAGAAAGATTGAAGAAAGTTTCGAGTCAATTTCAACTCCTGTAGAAGCATGATACTTTAATTCAGAGTCGGTAGTGATGATTATTAGTGCACCTGTTTTACTTTTGCTCATGTTGAAACAAGCTTTAACCACACTATTAATATTTAGATTCTCTTTTTCCTCTTGTGAATTCGTCCATTGCAATAATTTTTTTACCACACCTTTCCCGGCAAATGGACTTTGAGAGCCAACTAAAATTAAAAAACGCCGAATTTCTTGTTGAAAAACAATGATTAAAGCCAGAACTCCGACACCTATAAACTGCCCAAGAATTTCAGAAAGCATCTCCATTTGCATGGCAGATACCAGCTTCCATAATACATAAATTGCAAGGATTCCCAAGAAAATACGGATAGCTACAGTGCCTTTTACTAGCTTGTATAATTGGAATAATAATAACGCTACCAGTAAAATATCTAAAATATCAAACCATTGAACGCTAATAAAAAGAGGTAAAGCCATGTTTACAATATTACTGCTTTTGGTAAAAGTCCACAATTTGAATGGCTTCTTTCGCTTCTTGTACGTCGTGAACCCTTAAAATATTTGCTCCATTTTGAAGGGCTAAAACATGAGCTGCCGTAGTTCCATTTAAAGCACCTTTTGAATCTTTTCCAATTACTTTTTGTATCATTCCCTTTCTGCTTAAACCAATTAACACAGGTCTTTGTAAAGAGTGAAAGCAGTTTAACTTTTTAAGCAAAGTATAATTATGAGCTAGAGTTTTTCCAAAACCAAAGCCCACATCTAAAATAACATCGTTGGCACCTAAACCATTTAATTGCATTAATTTGGTTGAGAAACTTTTGACTACTTCCTGAAATACATCAGTATAAGAAGGAGATTCTTGCATGGTTTTGGGTGTTCCTTGCATGTGCATCATGATATAGGGTACTTTCAATGCTGCAATGGTTGGGAACATTTCCTCATCTAAATCCCCTCCAGATATATCGTTAATCAAAGCAGCGCCTTCCTGAATTGATAGCTGTGCGATTTCAGAGCGATAAGTATCGATAGATAGAAGGGCAGATGGAAACTCTTTTACGATGTTTTTTAGTGGAGAAAGTAAGCGTTTCTTTTCTTCTTGTAAGGAAATAAAGTCAGAGTTCGGCCGAGAGGAAAATGCTCCAAGGTCAATTATGTTAGCTCCTTCCGAAAGCATTTTTTCTACCTGTTGTAGAATTTCATTATCTGCCTGAAACCTACTTCCTGAGTAAAATGAATCAGGAGTCAAGTTAACAATTCCCATGATTTTGGGTGTGGAAAAATCCATTAAAACTCCTTTGCAGTTGGTGGAGTAGTTGTGTTGAAAAGGATTAAATTTGTTTGCTAATTGCATGAATCAAAAATAAGAGAAAAGGATGGCCAATACTTCGGAACAATATGACAATGCGGTTAAAATTTGTCAGGATGTCTTTAATAATAAAATGCACGACTACGGTACTGCCTGGAGAGTCTTGCGTACCAGTTCTTTGACTGATCAACTGTACATTAAGGCGAAGCGAATTCGAAGCATAGAAGAAAAGGGAAGTAGTCGTGTTGATGAAGGTATACAGCCTGAATTTATCGGCATTGTAAACTATTCCGTAATGGCCTTAGTACAACTAGAATTAGGATATAGTGAGGATACAGAGCTTAATCAAGACCTGGCAAGAGAATTATATGAGAAATACATTAGCACTGCAAAGGGTCTAATGGAGAACAAGAATCACGATTACGACGAAGCATGGCGAGAAATGCGAATTTCTTCTTTAACGGATTTGATTCTTCAAAAAATATTGAGAATTAAGCAAATTGAAGATAACAAAGGAAAAACGATCATTTCGGAAGGCATTGATGCAAATTACCTAGATATGGTAAATTATTCCATTTTTACGCTCATCAAAATGGAAGAGGGGAGTGATTAGCGTTAACGGCTGTTAATTGGTCACTTTTTATACTTTCCTTTTCTATTTTTAAATAATTAAAAATTAATAACATGAAATATCTTGTCACTTTTGCCAGAATAATAGTTGGTAACTTATTTATATTTAGTGGAGTAGTTAAGGCAAATGACCCGTTGGGCTTTTCTTATAAATTAGAAGAGTACTTTGTAGAATTTGGCATGAATTGGGAATGGGTGCATTCCATTTTAGTTCCGTTAGCAGCAGCATTATGTATCGTCGAAATTATTATGGGAGTTGCCGTTTTAGTGGGTTGGCGAATGAAAGAAATTTCATGGTCGTTGCTTTTAATGATCGGGTTTTTTACAATTCTTACTGGTGCTTCAGCTGTATTTGAGATTGTAAGGTCGTGCGGATGTTTTGGCGATGCTATTCCTTTAACTCCTTGGCAATCATTTTACAAAGATTTAATTCTCATTGTGTTTATCATCATTATTTTTGTTAAACGAAATGTGATTAAACCCTGGGAGAACAACACCCACTTACTAGGAATTTATTTAATATCTAGTGCCATTTTATTTGTGTTAGGGAAAATGTTAGATTGGAGTTTGGCTTATGAAGTTTTAGTTTTCCTTTGGGTAGCAATAATTGTAAAATACATTTCTCAAAAGCCTAGTTTAGCAGCGAATGTGGCCATCTTTATTAGTGTGATTTATAGTTTATACTTAACCGTTGGCTCTGCAACAGACCTTCCATTTAAAGATTTTAGACCTTACGCTATTGGCAAGAACTTACCAGAGCAAATGACATTGCCTGAAGGAGCAAAGCCTCCAGTTTATGAGAATATTTTGGTGTATAAGAATACAAAAACAGGAGAGAAAAGAGAGTTTACTAATGATACTTTTAATGCTTCAAAAATATGGGAAGATAAAGACTGGAAATGGTTAAGTACTGAAAATGAGTTAATTAAAGAAGGAGATGTCGCTGCAATTACTGATCTGACAATTTCTAACCAAGAAGGAGAAGAGATAACAGATTTAATTTTAGCTGAAAAGAAAGCACTTTGGATAGTATGTTACGATATGAACCTCACATATAAAGAAAATCTAAAAACAATAAATGAGCTTTCTCGTCAAGCCCAAGAAAAAGGTATTAAGGTGTATGGTTTATCTTCTGCAGGTGAGGAGTTATTAACTAGTCTAATAAACGAATATGACCTGAACTTTGATTTTTATGTAACAGATGGTATTGTACTAAAGACTATGCTGCGTTCGAATCCGGGAATAATGTATTTGGAGAACGGAACGGTTATGGGAAAATGGCATCATAGCAATGTTCCTGCAGTTGATGAATTGAGATAAGGTAGTGTTAGCGTTTATAATACGTCGTTTAATATATGGCTTTTTTGTTCTTTTAGGGGTATTAACGCTCGTCTTTTTTATTTTTAATATTCTCCCCGGGGATCCCGCAAGAATGATGCTTGGTCAAAGAGCCGATCAAGCTGCAATTGATGAAATTAATAGAGAACTTGGATTGGATAAAGGTGTCTTTTATCAATATGGGTTATACCTCAATGATTTATCACCTATCTCCTATCATTCCAATTCTGAAAGTGCCGCAAGTTTTTATGAAGATGAAAAATATGGGGGAACTAAACTTTTAACTGCTGAGACATTTAACATCGTTCTTAAGGCACCATATCTAAGAAAATCCTACCAATCAAAGAAAAAGGTTTCTTCTATTTTATTTGAAAGCCTACCAGAAACAGCGGTATTGGCCTTAGCTTCCATAATTATAGCAGGTGTTTTAGGCATTTTATTGGGCGTTTTGTCTGCATTACTTAAAGATGGTTGGTTGGATAAAACGTTGCTTCTATTGGCAACTTCGGGCATGGCACTTCCTTCTTTCTTTATAGGAATAATTTTTGCTTGGCTTTTTGGTTATGTGTGGTCAGATTGGACAGGGTTAAACATGTCAGGTAGTTTGTACGAAGTTGATGATTTGGGACGAGGTGAATACGTGAATTGGACAAATTTAATTTTGCCTGCAGTAACACTTGGGATACGCCCTCTATCAGTTGTTCTTCAGTTGAGCAGGAATTCGATATTGGAAGTGTTATCCATGGATTATGTTCGCACAGCAAGAGCAAAAGGACTAACTACTTCTTCCACATTATTTGGACATGCCTTGAAAAATGCTTTAAATCCCGTGGTGACAGCAATCTCAGGAATGTTTGCTAGCTTAATGGCTGGAGCTGTCTTTGTTGAAATAATATTTTCTTGGAAAGGAATAGGTTGGGAAATTGTAAATGCTTTAGAAAAATATGACTTACCAATTGTAATGGGAGCCGTTTTAATTATTGCGGTTATCTTTGTCGTCGTTAATATTTTAGTAGATATACTTTACGGAGTTCTTGACCCGCGAGTTAGGGTTTAACCAAATCAAAATGAGAAAGAAAATTGTTGTAGGAAATTGGAAGATGAATAAAAACTTCAAAGAAGGAATAGACTTAGCAAATGAGTTGATTGAGAATTTTAAATCAACAGATTCGAAGAAGCAATTAATCGTTTGTCCTCCATTTATTCACCTTTCAATCTTAGCTGAGTTATTTAAGGACAGCGAGATTGGTTTAGGCGGTCAAAATTCTCATACTTCTGAAAAGGGAGCCTACACAGGTGAAATTTCAGCTGAGATGTTGAGATCTTTAGGCGTTCAGTATTGTTTAGTTGGTCATTCAGAAAGAAGGGCATACTTTTTTGAAGACGATCAGGAATTAGCTCAAAAAATCAAACAATTATTAGCAAAAGGCATTCAGCCTATTTTCTGTTGTGGTGAAATGTTGGAAGATCGAAAAGAAGGTGGACATTTTGATGTAATAGAAGACCAGCTTGAGTTACTTTGGAAGTTTTCAAATACTGATTTTCAAAATATTATTATTGCCTACGAACCTGTTTGGGCAATTGGTACAGGAGAAACTGCAACCGCTGAACAAGCTCAAGAGATTCATAAATTCATCCGATCTCAAATTTCTAAGAAAATGGACGAGACCATTGCTAGTAATACGAGTATTTTATATGGAGGAAGTTGCAAGCCAAGCAACGCAGCTGAAATATTTTCAAAACCAGATGTTGACGGTGGTTTAATCGGAGCAGCAGCATTGGGCGCGAACGATTTTCTAGGTATTTATAACGCGCTTTAATTATGGACTATATAGAAGTTTCCATCACATTAGCACCATTTCGTCCTTTTAATGAAATTGTTGTTGCTCAATTAGGTGAAATGCCTTTCGATAGCTTTACGGAAGATGATGACTACTCAATCGTGAAGGCTTATATTTTGGAAGATGATTATATAGCAGCAGATGTTCAAAATGCGTTTGATCAATTTGAAGGATTAGTTGAAATTTTTTTTACTGCTAAGAAAATCGAAAAAGTGAATTGGAACCAACAATGGGAGGAGAATTTTGAGGCAGTTGAAGTAGGGAGTTTTTGTTATGTGAGAGCACCTTTCCATAACGAAAAAGCCAATTTTTTGCATGAAATTATTATCGAGCCTAAAATGTCATTTGGTACCGGACACCATCAAACTACAAAAATTATGATTGAACTTATGGAAGGCATTGACTTTAAAGGAAAGTCAGTTTTGGACATGGGTAGTGGAACTGGTATTCTCGCTATTTTGGGTAAGAAGATGCAAGCTGGGAAGGTCGATGCTGTTGATATAGAAGAGTGGGCATTCGAAAACATGCAGGAAAATTTTCAACGAAATAACACTGAAATTGCAGCGTATTACGGTGGTGAGGAGGTAATGTCTTCCATTGGAATGCAGTATGATGTTATCATTGCTAACATCAATAAAAATATATTGCTTAGCCAATTTGATACCTACAATGCACACCTGAAAAAAGGTGGTTTACTTTTACTAAGTGGTTTTTACGTTACGGATGCAGATGATTTGATAGCGGCTAAAGAATTGGCTGGATATACTTTGATTGACAAGTTAGAAAAAGAGACGTGGTGTGGATTAAAATTCCAAAAGCATGACAAAGATTAAACAAGATGGCTTAAAGTCTCGTTTTTTTCTCTTTTTAGATGACCTTAAAGATTATACTTGGAAAAAATGGCTGGCAATTATTTTTATAGTCATTATGGTTGGTATGAAGCTTCATAAATTAATTACAACCGGTTCGATTTAAATATCAAGGGTGTTTATTTACACAGCCCAATCAGGACTGACTTGTTCCTCATCTTGCTTTCCCAACAGAACCTTTTTCAATACCTAGTTTATTATAAATAGTTGCTATTTTTTTGGTTTAATGAATTTTGCCAAATAGAAACTGGCATGTTTAAACTTATCGATGAGATAAATCATTTCTAGTTTGGGCATAATTTCAACATCAACATGACTAAGAGTTTATAATAAAACGTTGATAAATGTCTATTTATCTTTTGGAATAGGGTTTGCATGCTCTATTAAAATTACTTACTTTACTATCAAATATGATTTATGAAGCGTTCGTGTAAGTTATTCTTAAAAGCACTTTTAATTCTAGTGTTTATTAATAGTACATCAAGTTTGTCTGCTCAAACTCCTGATAAGTTTTCTTCTGATTCTATTGTATTCTTTAATGAGATGGAAGATTATTTGTCAAATGCTCGGAAAGAAGGGAAAGACTTTATGAAACAGTTTAAAGTAGTCTGGTATGGAGGTTACTTTTCAGAAAAACAGCGAGAGGGCGTTTATGCTGTTTCCAACATTATGTTGAAGAAGAAATTAAGAGCATTTCCGGATTTTAGAAACTACCTCTATACTGTTGGGAGTTTTGTTGTAGATTCTAATCAAACTGATGAGAGTTTTCAGGCTTGGCAGGGAATTTTATTGGAGCTTCTGCAAGATCGTAAAACAAGAAATTTTACACGGTTTCTTGATTTTTGCAATGGTTTGTTTAGAGAAAACGTAATGTACGGTTCTGCGAGTACGATTTGGTCAGCAAACAATAGCAATTATTCTTTTGCTTATGATAGTTTGCCTAAGATTACTTTCGACCAATTGGATCTCATTTGCTTCGCAAAGCGAGATTCTATGATTATTTACAACACAAAAGGAGCATATTATCCAACTACCAACTCTTGGGTAGGTGTTGGGGGTAAGGTATTGTGGAAAAAAGCTGGTTTCGAAGCAACAGATATATATGCAGAGCTACGAAACTATGTTGCTAACTTTAAAGTTTCTGCCTATGAGGCAGATTCTGTTACTTTTTACAATACATTTTATTTTGATGTTCCACTTTCCGGCAAATTGACCGATAAAGTTTTGGCAAATATGACTATAGAGCGTGCTTCATACCCTCGATTTGATTCATATGATCGTAGAATACAAATACAAAACTTGGCACCGGGGGTAAATTTTGATGGAGGTGTTTCAATGGTAGGTTCAAAATTACTTGGAAAAGGAGACGAAATTCAAGATGCTCTTGTAGAATTTACAAGAAATGATACAATTTTTATGAGAGCCTTTTCTGAGAATTTCTCTATACGAACAGATAGAATTACATCCAACAACTCTGGTGTGAAGATTTATCTTCACCAAGATTCTATTTATCATCCTGGTTTAGATTTTAAATACCTTTTTGAAGAAAAGACGGTTACGTTATATAAGAATGATGATGGTGTAGCAAAAACGCCATACTACAATAGCTTTCATGATATTGAAATGGATTTCGAGGTTCTAATTTGGAAAACAGATGAACCTATTTTGAAGTTTACCAAGTTATTAGGTAGCACTAAGACAGATGCGCGGTTTACTTCTGCAAACTATTTTAAGCAAGAACTATTTGATAAGCTTGGAGGAGGCGGATCTACAAACAGAAATCCTTTAAATACCATTTACGGCATGGCAAAAAGAGAGGATCAAAAAACAATTTCATTTATTGAGTTGGCTAGAAATCTTAACATGGATCCTCGTGATCTTCAAAATATGGTGATACAGTATTCAAATTGGGGATTGCTGGGATTTGATTTTGAAGCGGATAATGTGTTTGTTAAAGATAAGCTGTTTGAATATGTTATGGCTAGTCGCAGAAAGGTGGATTATGACGTAATTAATGTAAATTCAAAAGTTGAAGGGGATAAGAATGCAAAATTGAATCTCCTGAATTTTGATTTGACCATTTATGGAGTGCCTGGAGTCGTATTAAGTGACTCTCAAGAAGTGGTAATCATTCCTGCCAACGGCGTCATAAAAATGAAACGAAACCGGTATTTCGAATTTGCCGGCTTGGTAAAAGCAGGGCGTTTTGATTTTTATGGTAAGGAGTTTTCATTCGACTATGAGAATTTTAAAATTAACTTGACAAATGTGGATTCCTTACGTTTAAAAGCGGAAAGTACAGAATTAGACGTGTTTGGAAACCCTATAATTAAACCTGTGAAGACCGTAATAGAAGGAGTTAATGGGGATTTGTTGATAGATAATTTTGGCAATAAATCAGGAACAAAAGACTTTCCTGGGTATCCAATTTTTAATTCTAGAGGAAACTCTTATGTGTACTATGATAAAGGAAATGCGCTTGGCACAGTGTATGATCGAGGAAAATTTTATTTTGAATTAGAGCCCTTTACTATTGAGGATTTGAACAGTTTTACCAATGATCAGTTGGTTTTTAGCGGTAATTTTACATCTTCAGGGATATTTCCTGAATTCAAGGAAAGTCTCACATTACAAGAAGATTTTTCTTTAGGTTTTATTCGGCCGACTCCTCCTGAAGGAATGGCAATGTATAAGGGGAAAGGGACATTTTACAACGACATTAAATTAAGTAATCAAGGATTAAGGGGAGATGGAAAGTTGGAATACATTACATCAACTACCTATTCGGACGACTTTATGTTTTACCCTGACTCCATGAAAACGAATGCAAGTGAGTATTTTGTTGACAAGCAGAAGAATGGAGTGCAATATCCACCTGCAAAAGCTCAAAAAACAGACATGCGTTGGTTACCAAAAAATGACGTCATGTATGCCACAACTACAGAGTCGCCAATGGAGCTGTATGATGAGCGTGATAATTTTGAAGGCACATCCGCTTACGGAATTAATGAAATGAGTGCCAATGGAATTTACCATTTTGAGCGAGCAGATTTGTTCTCGAATCAAATGGTATTTAAGTACAATACCTTTGATGCTGATACCTCTGATTTTCAATTGAAAAATGATAAAGAGCAGGATGGGGAGTTTGCATTAGAAACAAAAAATGTAAAAGCGCATGTAGATTACACAGAAAGGTCTGCAAGTTTTAAAGCGAATGGAAAAAAAGAGCCAATTTTCTTTCCAATCAACAAGTATTTGTGTTACATGGATGAGTTTAAGTGGTTCATGGATAACGGTGTAATTGAGCTTTCAAGCAGCAGTTCTAAACAAATTGCGGCAGATGTAAAACTTGAAGGATCTAAATTTATTTCCACTCATTCTGGACAGGATAGTTTGTTTTTCTTTTCTCCAATGGCGCAGTATGATTCTAGAAGACATACAATTTCGGCTCATGAAGTAGCGTATCTAAATTCTGCTGATGCAAGAATTTATCCTGATAGTGGTGATGTTATGATTCGGAAAGATGCAAAAATGGATCCGTTGAAAAATTCGAGAATTGTAACCAATAGTATTACTGAGTTTCACGAATTGTACGAAGCAAACACTCAAATTAAAGGTCGAAAGGACTATGTTTCTAGCGGAAAGATTGACTATGTGGATGAGACTAATTTAGTGCAGACTATTTATATGTATAATATTACGGTGGACGAAAGTGGTCAGACCATAGGGTCAGGTAATATCGCAGACTCAGCTAACTTTGTTTTAAGTCCCTATTTTTCTTTTGATGGTGGCGTAAAGCTTTTTGGTAGCAAGCAATTTTTAGTTTTTGATGGCGTCACACAAATCAATCACGAATGTGTGAACTTAGAAAAGCGTTGGATCGATTTTGAATCTGAAATAGATCCGAATAATATCTATATCCCTATTGATACTAATCTAAGAGACTCTTCTGGTGCATTTATTGCAACCGGAATAAATTTAAACATAGATTCTACATTCCTATATGCAGGATTTTTAGCAAAACGAGTAAACTACTCTGACATTCCTATTATTGAAGCTTTAGGCTTTCTGCACTATGATAAGAAGAGCAAGGAATATAGGATTGGTCAAAAAGATAAGATTGCAGAACAAAGTCTTTCGGGTAGCTATATCAGTTTAAATACTGATGCTTGTAAAGTATATGCTGAGGGTAAGTTGGATATAGGAGCTCGAACTGGTAATATGAAATTTATCGGAGCAGGTAATGTTAATTATACGCTCGAAGATAAGGGGGTTGTGATTGATATGATGATGATTGTGGACTTCTTTTTTAATGATAACTTAATGAAAAAGCTGGCGGAAAATATCAATGAAAATATCGATTTAAATCCGGTAGACTTCAGCAAATCAACCTACACTAATGGGTTAAAAGAAATTATAGGAACAGAAAGGGCGGATGAAATTGTATCTCAACTTAGTTTAAATGGAAAAATTAAAAGACTGCCTGAAGAATTAAATAAACGATTAGTATTTAATGAATTAAAGTTTAAATGGAATGAAGAAGAAAATACCTTTAAGTCTTTTGGGCCTCTAGGTTTGAGTAATTCGGGAAAATTTGAGATTAATAAGTACCTTAATGGTGGGATAACAATTACGAAGAAGAGAAGTGGCGACATAATAAATATTTACTTAGAAGTTGATTCCAAAACTTGGTATTTCTTTTCTTATAGAAGAAATTTAATGAAGGTAATATCTAGTAATGAAGAGTTTAATGCTCAAATAAAAGAAATGAAGCGAGACGACCGAAAATATGATGCAAAGAAAGGAGAGCAAGCATTTACCTACATGTTTGGATTAGAAAAAGAAGTACGCGACTTTAAACGTGACTTCGAAAGTGATTTGTAAGTTATATTCTTTATTCACAAGATGTTGTTAACCAATTAATTCGTTAGTGCAATAATAATTCAATAAACTTGTAATCTTTGTATATAATGAACTTTGAAAAAAAATAGATGAAAAAGAATTTATTCTTTAGTCTCTCATTAATAATTATCTTAGGTATTAATATTGGTGCTCAAGGAGATATTGGTACTGAGGATGAGTTAAAAGTTAAAGCAAATGAGCTTTTTGTAGCTGAAAATTACAAAGAAGCTAAGCTTATGTATGCTCAGTTATTGAGTTTGTACCCTAAGGACCCCACATACAACTATAGATTTGGTGCTTGTGTTCTTCAAACAGAGGCAGACAAAACTAAACCGATGAAGTATTTGAGTTTTGCTGCTTCCAAAGCCAATGTTGATCCATTGGCTTATTTTTATTTAGGTAGGGCTTACCATTTGAATTATGAATTTGCAAAGGCAGTAAAACTGTATAGTAAATTCAAAAATAAGGCTAGTAACGAGGAAAAAGAGAAGTACAGTGTTGAGCGCCAAATTGAAATGTGTAAGAATGGTAAAAATTTATTGACTAAGCTAAAAGAAATTCAAGTACTTGAAATACAAAGTATTGCAGAAAAGGACTTTTATAGAATTTATGATGAAAATACTATTGGGGGTAAAATCTTAGCAGTGCCCGAGCAGTTTAAGAGTAAGTACGACAAGAAAATAAATGATAAGTCAGTTGTCTTTTTAGCGAATAACACCAAGCAACTATATTATTCTTCATACGGCAAAAAAGGAGAAAATGGAAAAGATATTTATAAGGCAATTAAATTGGGTAATGGAGAATGGAGTGAGGGAGTAAGTCTTGGAAACTCTATAAACACTTCATATGATGAAGATTTTGCATACATAAAACCTGATGGGAGAACACTGTACTTTGCATCAAAAGGGCATTCAAGTATGGGTGGTTATGATATTTTTCGTAGTGTATTAGATGATGCAACAGGACTGTGGAGTGAGCCTGAAAATTTGGATTTTGCTTTTAATTCTGCTGCTGATGACTTTATGTTTGTAACGGACCAAGAAGAAATAGTAGCATATTTTACTTCAAACAGAGTAAATGAATTTGGTGAAGTGACTGTTTATAAGGTTTTAATAGAAAAGGCTCCCGCTGAATTATCTGTTATCTCAGGGTCTTTTATTGCGGAAGGTAGTTCAGGTCTACGAAAGGTAACAATTACAGTAATAGATAAAGAGACACAAGAAACTATAGGTGTTTATGAAACCGATGAGAATGGAAAATACTCTATTGAGATTGCTAAAAATGGGGGAGAGTATCAATTTAATGTTGAAACAAATGAAGTAGATCCAATCCATACTGGAGTGGTTAGTATACCTAAGCAAGATGAATTTGAGGTTCTGGGACAAGAGTTAAGATTAGTTGGAACAGGAAATGAGCAACAATTGGTCATTAAGAATATTTTTGATGGAAGTACTGCAAACAATATAGCTTCAGCGGGAGGTCCAACCATTTCCTCTCCATTAATTAAGTTGAAAGCAAATTTAGAAGTTAATTACAACTCTGATAATCTTGCATCATTGAAAGAGATGAGAAAGGGGGCAGCTTCGGATGGAAATGACGCAAATCAAGCTGATGATTCCAAAGTGAGAGGAGTTTCGGGAGTAGATTCAGGGAGTGAATTAGTTGAGAATAATACAAATGGGTCAGTAAACAATACTGAATCTGTAAAAGGAGCTACTGGTATTTTCCCTAATTCAACTCTTTCAGCTGTCACGATTAAAGAGGATATAAGTTCTCTGAAAGCAAATAGAAACAGGACGATTGATTCCAAGCAGAAGGCTATTGGCTTGCAATATGCTGCTGCGATAAAGCTAGAGAAAGAATCAGCAACATTATTTGATAAAGCATCTGCAATGGAAGCTAATGGTTCTCAAACAGCTGAGATTGAGTTAAAACAAAGAGAAGCAGGAGTAAAGGCATTAAAAGCTTCTATTGCAGCTAAATTGGCGAAAGAGCTTGAAGCATCTATAAACGAAGATCTACAAAGTGTAGATGAGCTAGAAACATCAGAGTTAGGCATAACTCAATCAATTGGTGAGAATAATTTGCTAGAAGCTACAACCAAACTCAATGAATTAAAATCGAAAATCAACGGTATTAAAACCCTGGAGGGAATAATTAAAGCTACGCTAAGTGATATTGATGAAAGAAATCAATTAGCTCAAAGGAAGGTAGATGATTTCTCTGCTAAGGCAAAGTCTTTTTCAGAAGAAGAAAATGACCTAAAAAATCAGATAATATCCTTAAAAAAGCAAGAGGGGAATGCGAGAGGAAAGGGAAAAGAAGAATTAGCGAAAAATATAGAGAATACAGAGCTGGATTTAAAAGACTTGAAGTATCAATCTGGTTTTATCAATGAAAACTTAATGGAGGCTAATTTAATGAAGAAGTCTTTGTCTGTTGAAAAGGCTGAAATCTTGGCTGCATCTAGCAATATTAGTTCAGCTTCTAATGATCAAGTTCAAGTTTCAGAAGAAGAAAAAAATCAGTTGTTTAGTCAATTAAAAAAATATCTTAATGATGATAAACTAGCATATGACCCAAATAACAAAATGTATAGCTCATTTAATGTTAATTCAATTGATGAGGAAGGAAGCACAAATGAGCGTTCCGTTTTAAAGACAGAGTTAGATCAATTGTCTGCAAGTATTAATGAACAGCAAAAGTTTAAAGATGATGCAGAATCAGAGTTAGCTCGAAGAGAGTCAGGTCAATTTGTTGCCGATAACACTCCAATTACTAAAGCAAGCGATATAACTGCAACTAGCGTAGTTAAGGATGACTTTACGAACCTAGAGTTTGATCAAAGAGTACAAGCAACTAGCACATTAATTGGTATTCAGCTAATTGAAGCAAAGAAGGCACTTTTTGAAGCAGGGGAGTTAGCTAAACAACAGAAAATAGCTGAAGAGTCAGCTTACACTTTGCCTACTCCAGCTGAACGAACAAAAGCTTTTTTTGATGCCAACCAATTAAAGAAAGAGTCGGAGGCAAAACAAATTGAAGCAGCTAATAAGTTTGCAAAGTTTAATCTAAAAGAATACCAGTTTAATAAGGCAAAAATTTATGAAGCTAGTGAAATAGACGAAAGATACACTACTGAAGGAAGAGATATTGCGGAATTATTGGCAGAGGAGGCCGATAATTTTTACAAAGATGCTGCGATTCTGCGTTTAGAGATAAAATCGACTGATAGATTTTCTCAGAAGGAAGTGAACTTGCAAAAGGCATATGATTACGAAGTATTGGCACTAAAAAAGCAGCAAGAAGCTTTGAAAAAACTAAGAATGGTGGTAAACGAAGCTCTAACTGTTAGTGCAAATGAAGAAAGCATTTCAGGAGCGAAACCATTTATCCAAGTAATTGACGATGAAGAAATACTTGCTGTTGTTGAGGCCCCTAAGGCTAAAGCATCTGCTGAACAAAAAAGTGCTCAAGTAATTTCTGTAGATGAAAATATTATTAAACAAGACTCCATTGCTAATGAGATGAAAGAAGGAGCATCGAGAGACAGCGTTATTGCTCTGGTAGAAGACTTACAGCAGGAAAGGGAGCAATTACTACGAGAAGCAGCTTTGTATTATGAAAGAGAACGCCAAATTAAGGAAGGGTTAGTTGGCGTTAAATCGGCAGATAAATCCGTTACGGCTCAGGTTTTGGCGCCTGGAAAGTCGACTTTTGAGGTGTTATTAGATACAGTAGATGTGGATGCAGATAGAGAAGAATTGATATTGAGCTCTGAAGCATTTAAAGCATTTGCTAACAATCGTCAAGAATTGGTAATTCAATCAAAGGTTGCTGAGGTTGCATATCAAGAAGCACTTGCTTTGGCCAATGAAAACAACAGGTTACAGAAACAAGCAGTTGTTGAGTTGAGTAAGGTGAAGGTCGTGAAAGATGAAGATGAAAAGCAACGCTTAATAAAATCTGCAGAAGTAATTGAAAATACAATTAAAGAAAACGAAGAAAAAATTGAGACCATTAACCTTCAGATTAAGGTTAAAAACTTCCTTTTTCAAAGCTTGTTAGATAAAGATAAATCATACTTATCAAAATTGAGCGTTCGGGAAAGACAAGAATATGCAACTTTAAGTGCTGAATATGTTCCCGAGATTCAATCTGACAGAGATGTCACAGATTTGTCCCAGTCATTGCCTGTATATGAAAAAAATACAAGTTCATTGGGAAGAGATGAAACTGCTCAGCAGACAAGTGGACTAAATCCATTAAAGCCTGCTAATAGTAATGAAGCTAAAGTTGCTGATATTGATGATAATATTGTTACAAGAACTCCTGTAACAGATAACAACTCGGGAGAAACTGGAAGTGACGAAATTGAGAAAGAACCAACACCGGTAATTATAGATGAAGTGACGAAAGTGAGAGAAGTTAGCGCTCCTAAAGTCAATTCACCTGATTTATCCTCTAACGAAGGTTCTGCTATTAAAGTTGAAAATATCGACATTATACCAAGAGAGGTGAAGCAAGCTATTTTTGTGACCTTAAATAGCAATGAGTCAGCATACAGCGAGAATAAACCAATTCCAACAAAAACTAGCTTACCTGAAGGAATTGTGTACAAAGTTCAAGTTGGAGCGTTTAGAAATGAAATTCCACCGAACACGTTTAAAGGTTTTGCGCCGATAATGGCTGAGGCAACTGGTACAGGAATTACAAGGTATACCGCAGGTCTTTTTGCCAACTTGAATAATGCAACTGCTGCAAGAGATAAAATTAGAAAAATTGGATATCCAGATGCATTCGTTGTAGCCTTCTTAAATAGCGAAAGAATTAGTATTAGTAAGGCAAGGGCTGAAGGCTTTTCAAATTCAACTTCACCAACAACTACTAACTTTCCTAAAATTAGCTCCAACACTTCTATTAACGGAAACTCATCAGTAGCTTCAGCAGAACAAGTCACTCAGGTTCCTGGAGGAAGTAAAGAAGCGTTACCTAACGGGTTCGATTCTGGTAATATTGAGGAGGTTATTAACGCAAAAACAGTTGAAGGATTGTATTATACGATTCAAGTTGGGGTGTTTTCAGCGCCTTTGAAGAAAGGGGTGTTTAATTATGAAGGGCTGAATGTAGTGCAGCTAGAAAGTGGTTTGTTCAGATACAATGCAGGAATGTTTAATAGTGTATTACAAGCTGCAGATTTGAAGAATACAATAACAGTCACTATAAAAGATGCATTTGTAACTGCTTATTATAATGGAAAGAGAATATCTTTAACGGAGGCGTCTAAATTGAAAAATTAATAGACTATGTCAACTAAAGAATTAGAGAAAGTAGAGTTAAAAGAACAGGTAGTTCGTTTACGTGAATTAATTTTGTACAACGATGATTTTAACACATTTGAGCATGTCATTAATTGTTTAATGTCGATTTGTGACCACGCATCGGTTCAAGCTGAGCAATGCGCTTACATTGTTCATCATAATGGAAAATGCAGTGTTATGGCAGGGACATTAGAAAAATTGGAGCCCATGTTAATCGCACTTCAACTACAGAATTTAACAGCAGAAATTAAATAATATGAAAAAAGGACTAATAGCATTTGCATTCATAGTGTTATTTGTTCAGTGCGCTACAGTGCCTATTACAGGTAGAAAGCAATTGAAGATGGTAAATACAGGCCAACTGCAAACATTTAGCTTCACTCAATATTCTGAAGTAAAATCAACGGCAAAACTTGTACCTGATTCGGATCCTAGAACCATGTTAGTGAAAAAAGTTGGAGCTAATATATCTTCTGCAGTAAACAGATATTTAGCTAACAAAGGCTACAAGGATCGATTGAAAGAATTTGAATGGGAATTTAACTTAGCCGATGAAAATGCTATAAATGCTTGGTGCATGCCCGGTGGAAAAGTAATGTTTTACACAGGGATCTTGCCAATCTGTGCAGGTGAAGATGGAATTGCGGTTGTAATGGGACATGAAGTAGCTCATGCAATAGCGAGACATGGAAATGAACGCATGAGCCAAGGTATGTTAGTGCAAGGAGTTGGTGCCCTTTGGCAGATTGGGACGAGTGCTTCCAAACCTGCTGTTCAAGCTATTTTTAACCAGTCATTTGGGATAGGATCTCAATTAGGATTGCTAAAATTTTCAAGAAATAATGAATCAGAAGCTGATAAGTTAGGTTTGGTTTTTATGACTATAGCAGGATACGAACCTGCAACTGCAGCAGAGTTCTGGAAACGCATGTCAGAAGCCAAAGGAGACAGTAAAGAGCCGCCAGAATTTATGAGCACTCACCCGAGTGACGATAGAAGAATTGCTGATATTTTAGAATATTTACCCGAAGCCCGAAAATGGGCAAATAAATAAAAGTTTATAAAGACCTCTTTATAAATTCAATTGGTCTCTTAACGTAAGGGGTGCTTTTTTTATTTTACTTTGGGAAATTGTCCTTTCTTTTTCATATCCATTAACCCACAGTCACCACATTTGTGAGATTTGGTCTGCAAATAGAAATACCGAACCAAATAGGCAACTGCTAAAACTATTAAAATTACCACGACTATTTCTTGCCAGCTCATCTGTTAATAAGTCCATTTTTATATTGCTTAAAGTTACTTAAATTCAAATAAATTTGTTGCTTTTGATACACTTAGAATACCAAATTAAGTATGAAGTTTGATAGACAGACATTCACTGATAAACAGTTAGTTGATTTATATTCGGCATTGCTGAAACCTCGTATGATTGAGGAGAAGATGCTCATTTTATTGCGACAAGGAAAAATTTCAAAATGGTTTTCGGGAATAGGGCAAGAAGCAATCTCTGTAGGAGTAACGGAGGCGGCATCAGAAGACGAGTTTATGTTACCCATGCATCGAAATTTAGGCGTTTTTACCAGTCGCGGTATTGAATTGCATCGATTATTTGCACAATTTCAAGGAAAGGCATCCGGATTTACGAAAGGCAGAGATCGTTCTTTTCATTTTGGATCGAAACAACATAACATAGTTGGTATGATTTCTCACCTAGGATCTCAATTGGGAGTTGCGGATGGTATTGCGTTAGCGAATCAATTAAAAGAGAATAAAAAAGTGACCATTGCTTTTACGGGAGATGGAGCAACAAGTCAAGGTGATTTTCACGAAAGTTTAAACGTTGCTGCAGTTTGGAATTTACCTGTCATTTTCATTATCGAAAACAATGGCTATGGTCTTTCTACCCCTAGTGCAGAGCAGTTCAGGTGCAAACAGTTTATTGACAAAGGTATTGGTTACGGAATGGATGCGCATCAAGTGGATGGGAATAATATTCTAGAAGTATATCAAAAAGTGAGTGAGTTAAAGGAGTCGATGAAATGGAATCAAAGACCAATCTTACTTGAGTGCATAACCTTCAGAATGAGAGGGCATGAAGAAGCTTCAGGAACAAAGTACGTACCCGACGAATTGTTTGAAGAATGGAGTGCGAAAGACCCAGTTGTTAACTTCGAAAACTTTTTAGTTGGCGAGAATTTACTTAACGTTTCCGCAATAGAATCAATTCGGTCAGGAATCAAAGCAGAGATAGAGCTTGGTTTAGAAAAAGCATATGCTGAACCTTCAATTCACGTTTCTACAGAAACTGAGTTGAAGGATATTTATGCTGATTTTGATTACAAGCCAGTAATTTCGGTTGCTGAGGTGAAGGAAATGAGAATGATTGATAGCATAGCAGATGCAATCGAATTGGCGATGGCTAAGCATCATAATCTTATTCTCATGGGGCAAGATATTGCAGAGTATGGTGGAGTTTTTAAGGCGACTGACGGCTTACTAACTAAATATGGTAAATCAAGAGTAAGAAACACACCTCTTTGCGAAGCAGCTATTGTTGGTAGTGCTTTGGGTTTATCAATCAATGGTTTTAAGGCTATGATGGAGATGCAATTTGCTGACTTTGTTACAGAAGGATTCAATCAAATTGTAAATAACTTAGCAAAAATTCATTGGCGATGGGGTCAAAATGCAGATGTTGTAGTTAGAATGCCAACAGGTGCAGGAGTTGCCGCAGGTCCTTTTCATTCGCAAAGTAATGAAGCGTGGTTTGCGCACATTCCAGGTTTGAAAATTGCTTATCCTTCGAACGCTTATGATGCGAAAGGTCTTTTATTAACTGCTTTTGAAGACTCTAATCCGGTAATGGTATTTGAGCATAAAGCGCTTTACCGTAGCACTAATGAAGAAGTACCGGTTGGATATTACAATTTGCCGTTTGGAAAAGCAAACTTGGTTTCAGAAGGAAATGAACTGTCAATCATTACCTACGGGATGGGTGTTCATTGGGCACAGAAAGTAGTTGACGAAAAGAGTATTAAGGCAGATATTCTTGATTTAAGAACTCTGGTACCATTGGATTGGGAAAGTGTATTTCAATCTGCAAAAAAGACAGGTAAAGTGATCGTGCTGCATGAAGACACACTCTTTGGCGGAATAGGAGGTGAGCTAGCTTCAGAAATTGCGGAGCATTGTTTTGAATACCTTGATGCTCCTGTTAAACGAGTTGCCTCATTAGATACTGCTGTTCCTTTCCATCCTAATTTGGAGTCTAACTTTCTACCACAACAGCGACTAGAAAAGGTAGTAGAAGATTTATTAAAGTATTAGTCTTTTTGGCGTAGCTTCTTAATGTTATTTGGTCCAATAACAGATCGAGTTAAAACTTTAACACCTCCGACAATGCTAGGGTTAGTCATTTGGTCTGCTAACTTTGCTTTTATGGTAAATAGTTCAGGGTGAACTACATTTCTTATAGGACAATATTGAACCTCAGTCTTAAAGTCGATTTCTTTTGGTCCGAACAATACAGTATTTTGTTTATACCAACAGAATACTTTTGGGTTATCCCATAAAATTGGTCTAATCACATCGTGTAAAACGTAATTGTGCTCTTTAAATAATGATTCCCAATAACTTAAATATTGTTCATTGATATGGTTTTGTCCTCCTTGTAATGGTATTGCAGCAGAAAAAAGTATCACTTTGCCAGCAGAAACTAATGACTCCACAAAAATTTTCGCAGATTTTTCAGATAAATGTTCAGCTACTTCTAAACTAATTGCTAAATCATATTTCTTTTTAAGAACAATTTTTTCTTCAAGATTACATGCATTAAATTCATCCTCTGAAATATACTTGTGAAGTAAATCTCTGTCCACCCATTCTCCATCAACGCCATAAACATCATTTACTCCATGATTTTTAAAGGCTTTCAAAAATGTTCCTACTCCGCAGCCAACATCTACAACACTCTTGGGCTCTAATAATTTGATAATTTCAGGAACAATTTCGTTAGGACTTTCCAAATTGTGCATATGTTCTTCATGCTTATATTTCACCATGATAATACTCTTAAATACGAAGTTTAAACTTACTAAAATCGATACTAAATATTTGATTAGAAAAACACTGCCATAATATCAGCTGAAGACATTTTGTGAAAATATTTTGTAAGGTCAAATTGACCTAAAACATTGCGAACCTCTTCTTGTCCATGCTTGCAGCCATTTAGTGCTACTTCTATTTGGGAGATGTCTTCAACGCCAAAGAAATCACCGTAAAATTTTGCTTCTTTTATTATTCCTTTTTCTACTCGTAAGTTTATTTCTAATGTGCCTCCAGAAGTTCGTGCGCCTTGCATAAAGTTGTATTTTGGAGAATGACCAAAGTTCCATTCCCAGGTAGCATATTTTTCGTCTCTTATTTTTTGAATTTGAGCTAAATCACTTTCGGTAAACTCGTACATTTTAGAATTTGGAAAAGTTGTCAAAACATGATCCATAATTCGTTGGGTGAAATCGCCTAAGTTCATTGGAGGATGCATATGCTCGGATACATTAGTAATCCTCTTAGGAATGGATTTTACAGCCCTGTCTTTATATTTTAAAGGATTTATTTTTAGAGCCCCGCTTACATCTTTCATTTGAGAAGAGTAAAGGATTGTACCATGATGCAAAACTTTGTTTTTGAAAACATGTTCCGCATTTCCAGAAAACTTTCTTCCATCAATAGTTAAATCATTTCGACCTTCAAATTTTGCGGCAACACCTAGATTGTTTAACACATCAATTATAGGCTTTGTATATCTTTCGAAATCTACTACTTCAGTATTCTCGCCAGTTCTAGTAAATGAGAAGTTGAGGTTGCCTAGATCATGATAAACCGCTCCACCACCCGAAAGTCTTCTGACTACCTTAATGTCTTTTTCCTTTACAAAGTCGACATTAATTTCTGCCATTGTGTTTTGATGTTTTCCAACAATTATCGCATTGTCGTTTCTCCACAGCATGAAACAATCTTCCTTTAAATTCTTAAAAATGAATTCGTCTGTGGCTATATTAAAATATGGGTCTGTGGAATGGTGGTGGATACAAAGCATGATGAAGTGATATAAAATAATAAAACCGTTCCAATAATTATCGGAACGGTTTCAAAGATAAAATTTATTTGGTTATGCTTCTTGAGAAACTTTAGGAGCAGCGCTAATTATTTCTTCATTCGCATACTCTTCGAATTGTTTAAAATTGGTTACAAAGGACTCAGCTAATTTATTAGCTTTAGAATCATATAAATTCTTATCAGACCAAGTATTCTTAGGATTTAATATTTCCGTTGGAACGTCTTCACAAGAATTTGGCATGGCTAATCCGAAAATTCCATGATTGGTAAAACCTACATCATTTAGATTTCCATTTAGAGCTGAAGTAATCATTGCACGAGTGTATTTCAAATTTATTCTAGACCCTATGCCATATGCTCCACCGGACCAACCTGTATTGATTAACCACACATTAACATTGTTTTTTGACATTTTAGAACCTAACATCTCAGCATACTTTGTTGGGTGTAATGGCATAAAAGGCGCTCCAAAACAGGCAGAAAAGGCTGTTTGAGGTTCAGTTACACCAGATTCAGTTCCGGCTACTTTTGCCGTATATCCTGAAATAAAGTGATACATGGCTTGACCCGGAGTTAATTTAGATATTGGAGGTAAAACTCCGTAAGCATCTGCCGTTAAAAAGAAGATGTTTTTAGGAGCTGGACCAATTGAACCTGGCTGAATGTTGTCAATGTGATGAATTGGGTAAGATACTCGAGTATTTTGAGTTTTTTCGCTATTCTCATAATCTACTTCAGTTGACCCATCTTTGAAATTAATGTTTTCCAACATTGCTCCAAATTTGATAGCGTTGAAGATTTGAGGTTCGTTTTCTTCTTTCAGATCAATTGTTTTTGCGTAGCAGCCGCCTTCGAAATTAAAAACTGAAGCATCATCCCAACCGTGCTCATCATCTCCAATTAACCTTCTGTTTGGATCAGAAGAGAGTGTTGTTTTTCCTGTACCTGAAAGGCCAAAGAAAACAGCAGTATCTCCATATTGTCCAACATTTGCGGAACAATGCATTGAAAGGACATTCTTTTGGTGCGGTAAAATGAAATTTAGCGCGGAAAAAATTCCTTTCTTGATCTCACCTGTGTAACCGGTTCCTCCTATTAAAAGTAATTTCTTCGAGAAATTCATTACAGCGAAATTGTGTTGACGAGTGCCATCAACTTCAGGGTCAGCCATAAATCCAGGAGCGCAAATGATATTCCACTCTGCTTCAAAAGTTATTATTTCTTCTTCAGAAAGCCTTAAGAACATGTTAGAAGCAAAAAGACAAGAATAAGGGAATTCAGAAACTAATCTCAGACTTAATTTGTACTTGCCTGATGAACAAGCAGAAGCATCTCTTACGTAAACTTCTTTGCCGGATAGGTATGAAGTAACTCTATTGTATAAAGCATCGAACTTATCAGCATCAAATTTGATGTTGATATCTCCCCACCAAACAGCATTTTTGGTGATTTCATCTTCTACAATAAATCGATCTTTTGGTGAACGTCCCGTGAATTCACCAGTATCCACTGCTAATGCGCCGGTGTCTGCTAATACACCTTCGCCACGAACTATTGTTTCTTCAATTAATTGTGCTGGTTCCAAGTTCCAATATGCCGCAGCAACGTTGCTTAACCCTAACGTAGAAATAGAAGCATTTTCTGCTTTTCTTCCGTACTCGTTCATAAAATTTGTTTTTGAATTATAACTCCGAAAATGTGAGGTAACAATGCACTTTCGTTCTTAATTATTAATTAATGTAAAGGTAACAGCGATTTTGGTAATACTGTTTAATTAGTTAGATAAATTTTATTAACAAAAAATAAAGTATTCTTTTGGTAATTAATACTATAAGGTAAGTGTTAATATTGACTTTTAACACAAAACACTTGGTAATAAACAGATTAAAGTAACGCTCATATTTACTCTATATTATCTGTTTTAATTGTTTTGGTTTGAGATAGCCTAAGTAATAAATAATTGCTAATGAGGCGATGAAAAATGGTACAGAAGGAATTTTATACCTTGAAAGTGCACCAAAATTGTAAGAAGTCAGTCCAACAGTAACGCCGAAGATTCCGGCGAAAAGCATGAATGCCCTAATGTCTCTGTTCATTATAATTAATTTAAGGCTATTTAATATTCCAACTTTAAAAAATACAAAAATGCTTAGTAAGAGTAATATCAAGGATTGTAGCGCTTCAAAAAGGGTGGCAACATTTCGAACATCTCCGATGATAAATGGTCTGAAATAAGTTACAAAAAGTGCTTCAGGTGATTTTCTTAAAACTCCCAGAGCCGTAAACTCTACTTCACCTAATGAGTAGCCAGACTGATCTCTGGTTTCTGCTAAATAGGTGTGCCAACTTTGAAAGCCTTCAGCTACCGATTGAACATTTTCCAAGGAGTATTTGCCGGCTGCAGAGGAAATTTGTGTTATTACCAGATAGCCACCTGCAATAAATGCAGTTAAAACGATAGGTGTGATAAGAAACCTCAAGAACGCGCTTTTAGTTTTCCAAATGAAGGATCCTTGCACCCAGAACAATAGAATTGGTATGAATGTGTATAAAATATAAGGTTTGAGAATAAAGCAAGTGCCAATTGAAATAGATATTGCAATTATAGATGGAATTATATTTCTAAATTTTAGAATGTTAAAAGCTCCTCTGAAAAGAAATCCTACTGCTGCAAAGGTTAATGGATCTTTTAAGATCCCTGAGCTCCAGATACCAAGTGATGGATAAAACAGCATTCCTATTGCCAGGTATGTATAGATAGGAGGGTATAGTTCGCAAAATGTTTTATACATCTGCCAAATTCCGATAGCAGTAATTAGCGTAAAAACGATGCTGGAAGCCAAAAAATTGCCTGCTGTAAAAAGGTTCAATATGCCTATTATTTTGCTCATGAAATATACATCATTTGAGCGAAGTGCATATAAAATTCCTGAGCTATCGGTAACCGCAATATTCTGAATTGATTCAAATGATGAAAAAAGGAGATTCAAACTATTGCTAGGATTCGCAATAAATTGATCAAAGAAAAACTTACCACCTGAAAAATACAAAAAAGTGTCTCCGCCTTTGTAATAATACGAATGAATTAATACGAATATAATTGAAAAAAATATTTTTGATAAAACAAAAGGAAAATAGAATTTGCAATATTCTTTTTCTTTAGAAGGCCTAGAAAATACCGCGATAAAGATGATAACAATAATGTAAAACAAACTAATAAGAACATCTATTGCGGTTATTTGATGAATCATCCCTTAAAAATATTTTACAATTTTTTGTTTGACGTAATCCATGGACTCTTTATGAAACATTCTGAAAACAATTTTCTGCAAACAATAACCTTTAACTAAAATCGAATGTGACTTCCTGAATGCTTGAATATAGATATCAACTTTGTGTCTCATGCAGTAATTCCTAAGCTCAACTGAATTTTTGCCTTCATAATTTGTAATAAAACGATTGAAAATGATTAACCCTTTTTTCAGTATTTCAAAGTTAAGGTTTTCTTGAGGTCGATTATTAATCAAAGCAATTTCATCTGAGCTTAGTGTGATATTTAGTTTAGATTCGAGGTATTTTTTGGAAGCATCGTTATGACTTTTTGCTTGAAAAACTTCGTTTTGCCTAGAGTAACCTTCGGAGTTAACTCGATAGAAATACATCTCATCTTCTAAATTTGCAATTTTTAGTCCTTGATGAATCATTCGCAACCAAAGTTCAAAATCTTCAGCTTTTGAAGATTCGTCATAAGGAAACTTTTTCATTACTTCTGATTTGGCTAAAATAGAACCATGAAAAAGTGGTTGAGTGAAATACGCACTGAAAGAGAGTGTATTGCTTTCACTATAAACAATGGGTTTGACTTTACTTAACTTCCCTTCTTCATTCATTGAAATAGCCGCAGTACCTAATACAGAAATGTCAGGATTAATAATAAGGAAATGAAGTTGCTTTTCTATTCTAGAAGGAGCTGAAAGATCATCCCCATCCATTCTTGCAATATAACTTCCATTTGCACATTGAACTGCTTTATTAAGGGTTTTAGAAAGGCCTAAATTATGATCGTTTATTATGAGTTTAATTCTAGCATCTAGCTTTGAAAATCTTCGAGCTATTTCTAAAGATTTATCCTTGCTCCCATCATCAATAATTATGATTTCTAGGTTATTGTAAGTTTGGCTTTGAATAGATTCTACAGCAGGAATGATGTACTTTTCTGCATTATAAACAGGAATAATAACCGAGACTAGTGGCGTATTTTTCATCTCTTTGAGTATTTTGTTAAAATTCTATTTCTTTGCCTCATATGAGGATTTTTAATAAAAGAAAAGCCTATTGAGAAACAAAGGAAGGAATTATTTTAAAGAAACGTTTAATATAGAATTCTTTGAGATTTTGTTTGTTACCATTTAAAATAAAGACTAAAGGTTGTTTACCTACAAGATAACCCGAAATAACAAAAAATAGATTAACACCTAACGATCCTTGATTGTAAAGAAATTGTAAAGGAGAATCTGGAATATCCATCATGAGGTGAAATATAATCACATAAAGAATTGCTAAAGACCGGCAAAGGTCTAGAACCTGGTTCTTATCTATATTGATAATCTGTATAAGGTAATTAATCATTAATTAAGTCAGTGTAATTATTTATAACTGATTGACTATTTCCGAAAGTAGAATGAATAGTTGATTTAAGATTCTTTCCTAACAAATTTATCAGTTCCGGAGAATTGTAAACCGTTTCAATAATTGATTCGGCATCTTTTTCTGGTTCAATAATGTCCATAAAATATCCATTTTTACCATGTTGAATATAATCATCGAAATCACCAACACCTTTACAAACTGCTACGGCCTTTTCTTGTAATCCTATTTCTTTTATTACATTATTACTTGCTTCAGTAATAGAAGGATGAATGATTAAGTCTGAAGCTTTCATATAATCTAATAAGTTTCTTTTAAAACCGAGCATAAAAATATGATTCTCAAGCTTATTTTTCAAAATGTAATCATACAAATTTTGAGATTCAGGACCTTCATCAAATACCAATAGCTTTATATCTAATCCCTTGTCAACGAGTTTTTTGATGACTGGAAAGATAAGAATATGACGTTTAAATGGAATTAAACGGGCAATCATGATAACCCGGAGCTTAGCAGGAAATTGTTCTTTTATTTTCTCAACTTTTTCTGCACTCGGAATTTTATATTTAGAAAAATCATAGAGGTATGGAATAATAGAAAGTTTCTCTTTCGATACTTTCTCATATTGTAACATACCATTGTGCACTCCCGAAGAGGGAACAACAATCTTCTTAGCAAGTCTATTAATTACCTTGTCAAATAAAACTTCTGTTTTATTAACCTGTAATGGAATTCCGAAATTTCTTTTGTTAAATTTAAAATGGTGCCTAAAGGCTATTACTTTGCTTTTTATAAAGAATTGGGATAATACAGCAATAAAATTGACATTTTGTAGGTTGGAAAAAACTAAATCAATATTATGAACGCGACAAAATCGGATAAGGAATAGGATATTATTAAGGTAATAGAGTAATGAATTTGAGCTCTTTGCTATATTAGTGCACGTCTTAAAACCTTCCTCTTCTAGTTTTTGGTGAATGTCGCCTTTTTCGCAAGTAGTTAAGAACAAAATTTGGTGTCCAAGATTTCTTAATTCTAATATCTGAGACTCTATTGCAATAGATCTTTTATTCGAAGGGTAATAGAGTAGGATACGTTTCATGAATCTGCTTTTAGACTTCTGAGATAAATTTTTCAAACGTTTTCTGGTAGTGGTTTACAGCAAAATCTTCTGAGTACTCTTTACTTTTTGCTCTCATTTTCTCGGCAATTAATTTTCTTTCTCGGATAGGGATTTTTGTAAGTTCAACTAGCTTATTACAAATTAAATCTTCATCTATCGGTACAATGAAGTTTCTATCTACGGCGCTAACTACTTCTTTAATACCCGTCCATTCTGACACTAATGGTATTAATCCAGCCGACATTCCTTCAAGAACAACTGTAGGAAAGGCATCTCCTCTTGCAGTGTGAAAATAGAAGCTTGCGTTCGAAAGGTATTTATCAATTTCTTTGGTGTAACCTGTAAAGTGAATCGATTTTTTACATTCTTGAGAACAATTTTTCATTAATTCTTCTTGTAAATCTTGATCCCAGTCACCCACTATAGTAAAACTTAAAGATGGAGCTATCTTAAATGCCTTAGTATAAGCATTAATCATTAAGTCTAAACCTTTGTAATAGGTTCTCCAACCGCTTGGCCCGGAAGATATGAAAATTAGGTTGTTATCTTCGTAATTGTGCTCTAATTTAAGTAGTTGCTTTTCCCTTTCAAAAGGCACTCCTAAATAGGTGGTGTATATTTTGGGCTTATTTACTCCATTTAAAACTGCTAAGTCAGCAGTCATTTGTCCTTCACAAAATAACGCGTCGTATTGGTTGAGTAACCAAACTAACGTTTTTTGCATGAGTTTACCATACCATTTAGTGTATAAGAAATACATTGTTTCATCTCCTAAATGAACGATTAGTTTTTGATCTTTTCTTAATCGGAAAAACTTCATAATGATTGGACTAAAATGCGGTCCTGAAACTAGAAAGAAGTTAAATTGTTTCGGCTTTTTAAAAGCCAATGCATTAAATATCCATGCATACACCAGGTAAAGTTTAGAGGGATTGCCTGCATTCCATTTTTTATATTTATCAATTACATGAAATTCGGCTTTTAGGCTTTTTGCGAGTCGACCATGCATAATGTGGGGACCAAACCTTCCATGAAGATAAGCAATTTTGCAACTCATATTTTTTTGAATGCTAATAACATATTCATCTTTAATAAATTTGCAACTTCATTCTTAAATCAGTTCGCCTAATTTAAAGCGGTCGAAATCAGAGATATGCTCAATTTCTGTGAATCGAATTTACCCTAGACATTCCGTCAACGGAGCTGAATTTTCATTGATGAAACAGTATTTCTGTGTTTACAAATTACTTTAATTGTCCAAGGTAAATAAAAGTATTCCCCCAATTTTTATTTAATCCCTTTAATGCAATACTAACCTTAGCAATGACTACATTAATTTTACTAACAACACCAACAGCAGCTTTAAAAGAGGGAGGAAAAGGCCACTCTGCCTCACTAAATTTCAATTCCTTTTTCTGCAGATTTAACTCTTCAAAAAAGTTAAGCTGATTTTTTTTGTTGGTAAAAATAATATGTGTTGGAGTATGTGATACTACATATTCTGATTGAATAAGTTTTCGAAGTCGAAAATATATTTTTCTAAACTGCAAAGCAAAGCTAAAATTTGTTTCTACAGGTCCCTCCACGAGAAAATATCCTCTTGAATTTAGCTTATTTTTTAGCTTTTCCATCACGGACTTTGGATCATTAAAATGTTCTAAAACATTGCTGAATCGTATTAAGTCGTATGTCTTTTCTGAGGCTAAAAATTCATCAACTTGATAAAAATTACTTTCAGCAATTCCTTTTTTAAGAATAGTTATATGATCTGAGTTATATTCTACTCCGTCACACGGGAAACCATTTTTATTACTGTTAACAATGAAGTTGGCATTTCCACAACCAAAATCCAACATGCTACCTTTAAATTGCACTTTCTTAAGTAAGTCAAATTGATAGCCGTATGAAAACCTTAAGCCCAATAACTTTTCATAAGGGTTTTTAAGGATAGTTGCCAATGTTCCATCTTGGTATGAAGGTGGGTACATTAATTCAAGGTCTTCCTCAGTCGGAATAGGGTTGATGTAGATTAAATCACAATCATTACATTTTCTGTAATTGAATTGTTTTTTGTTGAAAAAAGTGCTCGGTAAATAGGAATCGGAACTATTCATTGAATCACAAAAAAGGCACTTCATGTTGCTAGGTTTCTTATCTGATTGACGAGCGAAATTAAAGTATTTTAACAATACATTTGTAATGGTAACGCACATACAAGATTATATTGTCAAATAAATTAATTCATCTAAAAGGATTGAATGGGATTCGGACGATCGCTGCGATGTCTGTTTTGGTTGCTCACATAACCTTGGGCCTAGAAGAATTTGGACTTAACCCACTCATTTTTGGGACTTATAAAGATGGGAATCCTCGAACATTAGATTTAGCTGGTCACGGTGTGAGTATGTTTTTTGTTCTGAGTGGGTTTTTAATAACTTATCTTCTGTGGGAAGAAAAAGATCGTCAACCTATTCAGATACGAAAGTTCTACTTTAGAAGAATGCTAAGAATATGGCCACTTTACTATATGTATATGTTGGCTTGTATTGTGTCATATATTTTTTATGACTTAGATGTTAATCATAATTCCATTCTATACTATGTATTCTTTTCGGCCAATATTCCTTTTATAGCTCAAACAACATTGCCCTTTTTATCTCACTTCTGGTCTCTAGGTGTAGAGGAGCATTTTTATTTGTTTTGGCCTTGGTTAAATAAATTCAGTAAACCAATGATTAAAAAGTTAATCCTTATTTTGATTGGATTGTTAATCGGGACAAAGATTTACTTGCATTTATTTAACCCTAATTCTGTTGTGGAATTGGCAATTCACGTTACCCGCTTTCACTGCATGTTAATAGGAGCTTATTGCTCTATTTTATTTAGGGAAAAGAATCGGCTATTTTTGACTCTTTCTACAAATAAAATTGTTCAATTGACTACGTGGGGTATTATTTTATTAGTAGGAATTAACCGTTTTCATATTGCTTCATTTCTTGATACTGAATTTTTGTCAATCGTAACTGCAATCATTATTATAGGGCAAGTTACCGATAAGGGTATTATAAGTTTAGAGAGACCAATTTTTAATTTTTTTGGTAAAATATCTTACGGAGTATATGTAATTCATCCCTTATTAATATTTCTATTACGTGATCTATTGAGAGAAGTAACAGGGAATGTATATGCGAATTATGTGATTGTGTATGGAGTAATTATAAGTTCTACAATTATACTATCTTACCTATCCTACACATACTTTGAATCTGTTTTTTTAAGATTAAAAAATAAGCGTTTTACAGTTGTAAGAAGTTCTCCAATTCAAAAGTAAAGGTCCTGTATAGAACTTATAGGATGGTTCTGTAAAAGCTGTCATGAAAAGCAATCGGTTCATTTCGACAACAAATATCCTCTACTTTTGAACGGGCATTCTTACCCATTGAGATCATTTTATCTTTATTGTTAATCGCAAAAATAATTTTAGAGGCTAAATCATCTACATCGTCTAACATAAAGTGCAAACCCTGTTTGTTGTCTGAGATAATAGAAGTTAATTCTGGAATATTTGAACAAATAATAGGTAATTCGTAGGCCATCATCTCTAACAATGCAATTGGAAGACCTTCTTTCTGAGAAGGGAAAATAGCTACAGTCGAATTATTAAGATAGTCTTTTACGTTGGGAACGCTTCCCGTGAATTCAATTGACGAATCTTCTTTTGCCATTTCGTAAAACTTTCCATTGGATTCATCAGGTCCAATAAGAATCAATTTTCCTTTGTTAACGTCGTTTATCTTTTTCCAGGCTTCAATTAGAGTATTTTGACCTTTATGGTGATTCATTCTAGATACATAAATAAACTTATTTGGAGCATCACTCGTAATTGGATAAGTCCTGTTGAAATCATTAATTGAGATACTATTTTCTAGTAATTCAAACTCTTTATTGTTTAAATAATTTTGCCTAATGAAATTATAAACTGATTTAGACACGGCTATTAAATGATAGCTCCGATAATATCTTTTCAATGCGATTGTAAGTAATATTCTTTGGTGTTTTTTGTATTGGCCTTCAGATATTCTAAGCAAATGATCTGTGAATACTAATTTTAATCTTGGATTCTCTTTTTGCGCCAACTGACCGATTACGAGCTGTCTTGGCAACGTATGGAAGTGTAATATATCTAGATTTAATTCCTTAATCTTTGCGGTAACTTTTACGGACCTACTATTTGTAACTTTTTGACTGAAGGCAGATTTCAAATAACTAGATAAGCTATAAGATTCTAAGAAAGCATAGCTGAAGATGTACTTGTTAACATGAGTGCTCAACGGTATTATTTTCTCCATTTCTAAATAATCAGAAAGGACTAAAAGATGCACTTCATACTTGTTTTGATTTAGTTGATTGCAAAGATTGATTAGCACTGCTGAAACTCCTCCAACGACTAAATTGTTAACTACAAAACCAATCCGTATCTTACTCAAACTCTCATTTTATTAATTAAACAACTCTTTCCTATTCTTAATTGCAGTTGAAATATCTTTTAATTCGTTTCTCATTAATAAAAATGTAATAATAGAAAAAACGAAAAGAGGCAATAAGTATAATAGATAATTACTTTCATTATGGTTATAATAAAAAGTGCAAATAAAAGCTGCAATACTTGTCACTATGGCAATGATAAATAACTTTTCTAGTTTGAAGTTCAATCGTTTTACCTTTTTAGAGAAATAATTCATAACCAAGAATTCAATGATTTTTACAAAATAAACAGCATAGATAATGCCCATGATTCCGTAGAATTGATATCCCCAATACCCTAAAAACCCTAAGCATACCAATACTGTAAACTGATTAAAGACAAGAAATTTTGTTTTCTTTTCGATGTATAATGAATATGTTGCCATTGCAGTAAATACTCTCCAGAAGAAGGCTGTAGCAAGAATTGGAATATAAAGGGCTACTTCATGAAAACTTTCCGGAATAAATAAATCCAATATAGGGTTGATTGTTGCAATGATGAGTATTATGGATATCATAACCAAGATTATTAGTGTATGTACTAAAATTTTTATCTCATTTGCTTTTTGTTCGAAAGATTCATTTAAGTATCGATAAAGAGTCGGAGTTAGAGAATTATTTAATGAATTAAACCAAACTTCAATAATAGTAATTATCATCAGGGCCAAACCATAAACTCCTAGGGTTTCTAAATTATCTAATCGTTCGATAAGGATACGGTCGAGGCCCGACCCAAGTGCGCCTAAGATAGCATTGATTAATAAGGGTAAGCTAAACGCTAAAAGCAATTTTGATTGTTTCCAATTGAAACTAATACCATATTTAATAATCATATATATTAAGAAACACATCACCACAATTCCATAACCAAAAGTCCTACCAAAGATAGCGCCTACAGCCTTTAGGTCTAAAAAAACTACTCCAGTTATAGCTCCTATTGTTAGAAGTATTAGAGTTGAAATACTTAAGAGACTATATAATTTTAATTTTCCTTCGTTCCGAAAGAAATAAAGAAACATTTCATAGAAAACCATAAACCCAGAGAAGAATAGTGCCGTTATGAAAATTGGGTTAAAAGTAAATTTGTCAGAGGAGTTAATTAGAATTGGTAAAAAATGTTCTCCGAAAAGAAGTCCAATCGAGATATAAATAAATTGAAAAAACAGCAGCAGCCCAAGAGTGCTTGAGATTAATTTCTTTAGCTGATCTTTATTTTTGTATACATCCCAATAAAAATAGATAAAAGCGTTATTTATTCCCATGCCATAAATCTGAGACATTATACCGGTATATAATAAGAATAAGTTTAATATCCCGTACTCCCTATCATTCATGTAATTGAGGTAGATTGGGGTAAAGAAAAACGCAAACAAAAAGGGTAAAAAACCTAGGGCTGTATATGCAACTGAATCCTTAAGTAAATCTTTGGCCAAGTAGAGTGATTTATTTAGTCAAATATAATATTTAAAGATTTAGTTGATCGAGCAAAACTTTAAATAAACCAACTGCAGAATCGTCTATTTTGAATTGAATGAGAATCCGTAGAATTGTATTATTGATTATGGTGGTTGTGGGAGTTGGTCAGCTTTTTTCGCAAGTTCTAATCACTGGCATAACACCGAAAAATGAATCGTTAAATTTTATCCCCGAGATAGTATTTGAATGGAATAAATACATTGCAGAAAGTAGCTCCGGATTTTACAATTTAAGTGTTAGTTCTAACTCTCTATTTGAAAATACATTAACTTCTAAAAACAGACTTTTAACAACTAAGGATTCTATTGCAATTAATACAGAAGGGAAATATTACTGGAGAGCAGATTGTTTGGAGAATGGTCCACTGGTTTCGTCATCTAGATCTCTACCATTTTTTTATGTTGATTTATATAGCTTACCAAATTTTGATCTTTTATTACGGGCTGATATAGGAGTCATTCTCAGTAGCAATCGAACTGTTGCTCGTTGGATAAATTTAGCAGATACGCTCAATAATGTGATTCAAACTACAATTAATGAACAACCTAGTTTAATGTACAAGCTAACTGTATTGAACGGTTAAAGTGTAGCTCTATTAGATGGATTAGATGACTTTTTACAGGAGATATTCAGGTATCTGCGCAAATAAATAATTCAGGGTTTAATACTATCGATGAAATAATAATGTCAGTTGACTTGAACAATGAGTTTGAATTCAGGGAAACCTTTACGAGTAAAATATACTCAGGACGGAATGATGGATTTACTTTTGATTCAACTTTTATAACGGCTGCGGGTAAAGAATAGATTTTGTTTGTTTATGAATTCTTTCAGTTAATGGTGAAATAGATTCGATTTCAACAAATAATGAAATTGGCGAACTAGGCTTCAATGACGAGCTTATTCTTAAACTATATCCTAATCCGGTTCAGGTGGAATTAAATTTGCAGTATACTTTCTTGGATGATGATGGGGTAAAATTTTCAATTTTCGATGTTTTTGGGAGAGAATTAAGACTCTTTATTGATGAAGTTAAACAAGAAAGGTATTACAACTCGGTTATTGAACTGAGTAATTTTGAAAGTGGACTTTACCTTTATACCTTTACTTTTAATGTAACTAAAAAAACTTGAAAGTTTCTTGTAGAATAGGTTTAGTTTTTCTCCAATAGTGCGTTTATTACCTTTTGTTGGTCCTGTTTTTTTAAAGAATTGAAGAAAGGCAATCGCAATATATTTTTGGAAAATAAATCACAATGAAGTAAAGGTTGACCTTCGTATTTATTCTTAAAGAAAGGGCTAGAGTGCAGTGGGATGTAATGAAATATAGCCAATATTCCTTTTTTCCTGAGACGAAGAATTGCCTCTTGTCTCGTTATATGATTCTCGAATAATAAATAGAACATGTGGCTGTTATCGTGAGCAAATGATGGAATTATTGCAGTTCGAAATTTTTTCGATTTGCCTTTTAATTTAGCCTCATAAGTATTCCAAATTTTTTTTCGTTTGTTTTGGATACTATCTAATTCTCCCAACTGGGCCCATAAGAATGCCGCTGTAATTTCTGAAGGTAAAAAAGAAGATCCAACATCTACCCAGCTGTATTCATTTATTTCACCGCGAAAAAAGGCACATCGATTAGTCCCTTTTTCCCAAATTATTTCTGCTCTTTCAATAAACTGTTCATCATTTATTGCAAGAAGCCCTCCTTCTCCGGAAATAATATTCTTTGTTTCATGAAACGAGAAAGTCGCCAGATGTCCTATAGAGCCTAAAGCTTTTTTAGTTCCATCAGGAAATGTGTAGTAACTATCAATTGCTTGCGCTGCGTCTTCAACAACGAATAGATTGTGTGTTTTTGCCAATTTCATTATTTTGTCCATATGACAAGCAATACCTGCGTAGTGAACCGGTACGATGGCCTTTGTCTTTGAAGTAATTAGACTTTCTATTTTCATTTCATCCATTCCTGGATAATCAGCTCTACTGTCACAGAAGACAATTTTTGCACCTCGAAGTACGAATGCATTCGCAGTGGAAACATAAGTAAAAGAAGGCATAATGACTTCGTCACCTTCATTAATGTTAATTAGAATAGCAGCCATTTCTAATGCATCTGTACAAGAGGTTGTTAGGAGAGCTTTTTTTATTCCATATCTATGCTCGAAAAAATGTTGACATTTTTTTGTAAAAATTCCATTTCCAGAAATCTTTTGATTGTTCACGGCAGCTTTTATGTAGCCTGTCTCTTTTCCTGTGAGATATGGTTTATTAAATGGAATATTCATTACAGTTTCAAAATTTATTCATCTCCAAATTGAGGGATAATGAATTATATATCATTGGACAAATCTATTTAATTTTGTGTTCTCATTTAATAGCTTTTTATGCAAATCATTTTCGCCACACAAAACCCTAATAAAGTGCTTGAAATTCAAAATCAAGTAGGGGGTATGCATGCGATTCAATCTCTTCTCGATTTAAATTATTTGGATGAACTTGAAGAAACGCAAAAAACATTGGAAGGAAATGCGCTTCAAAAGGCGCGATTTGTTTACCAAAAGTTTAGGAAAGCATGTTTTGCAGATGACACAGGACTTGAAATTGAAACCCTAAATGGCGAGCCCGGTGTGTATTCAGCTCGTTATGGTGGACCGGAAAAGTCATTTGAGAAAAATATGGACTTAGTGCTTTCTAAATTGGAGGGTCAAGAGAATCGAAAAGCTAAATTTAGAACAGCAATTGCCTATATCGATGAAAATGGCACGGAACAACTTTTTCAAGGAATCTGTACAGGTGAGATTTTGATGGAAAAGATTGGTGAGGGAGGTTTTGGATACGATCCAATTTTTCGACCTGAAGGTTATCGCGAAACTTTTGCACAGTTGAGTATGGAGGTAAAAAATGAAATTAGCCATAGAGGTTTGGCCGTAAGTAAATTGGTTGAATTTTTAAAAGCTTAATTGAATCCTTAATTTTACAATTCAAAAAATAATTATGCAAGCAAAAATAAACACTGAAAAAGGAGAAATGCTCGTTGAGTTTTACGAGAAAGATGCTCCTAAAACTGTAGAAAATTTCGTAAAATTATCGAAAGATGGATACTATGATGGATTAACTTTCCACAGAGTAATTCCTGATTTTGTTATTCAAGGAGGCTGTCCTGATGGAACTGGAGCAGGTGGTCCGGGTTACTCAATTGATTGTGAACTTGACGGTGAAAATCAGTTTCATGACAAAGGAGTACTTTCAATGGCTCATGCAGGAAAAAACACGGGAGGTTCTCAATTCTTTGTTTGCCATAGCAGAAACAATACAGCACATTTAGACCGTGTTCATACTTGTTTTGGAAAAGTAATTGAAGGATTAGATGTAATAGATGAAATTAAAGCAGGTGATAAAATTAACAAAATTGAAATTATAGAAGCGTAAGGTTATGAGTTTAGCAGTAAAAGGAAGAATTAAGTCCATTCTAGATGTAGAGAGTGGAACAAGTAAAGCGGGCAAAGCCTGGAGAAAGCAATCATTCGTTGTAGATACAGGTGCACAATACAATCCGGATGTTTGTTTCGGAGTATTTGGTGATGATAAATTAGATATGTTGTCGAAATTTCAAGCAGGAACGGAAGTTGAAGTTTCTTTTAACGTTTCCTCAAGAGAGTACAACGGAAAGTATTACCATAATATTGATGCTTGGAAGATTGACCCCATAGGAAGTCAAGCGCCTAGTGGAAATAATCCACATCCTTCATTAGAGGAGCCAAATTCACTGAACACCGCCGATTTGAGTTCGGATGCGGAAGACGATGATTTACCTTTCTAATTAAATAACATTGGATTCTCTTACCCAAATTGTGCTTGGTGGAGCAGTTGGTGAAGCTGTTTTGGGTAAAAAAGTGGGCAATAAGGCAATTCTTTGGGGCGCAATAGGAGGTACCATTCCTGACTTAGACACAATCCCCGGTTTATTTCTCGACACTGTTAGTCGTTTGGAAATTCATCGGGGATTTTCACATTCTATTGTTTTTGCAATTTTAATATCACCTCTATTGGGTTTCCTGATTAGCAAGATTTACCGTAAAAAGGGTGAGGCAAGCTGGTGGGGCTGGACTCAATTAATGTTTTGGGGCATTTTTACTCATCCCTTGCTAGATATCTTCACAACTTGGGGAACTCAGTTGCTGTGGCCTATGGAATGGCGAATTGCCATACAGTCTGTTTTTGTAATAGACCCGCTGTACACGCTTCCTTTCTTAATCTGTTTAGTTGTGGTTCTTTTTCTAAAAAGGAATAGTTCTAAAAGAAGGAAATGGAATAGAGTAGGCTTAGCCATTAGCTCTTTTTATTTATTGATAACTGTTGGGGTAAAGCTATATGTTGATGAAGTTTTTAAAAATGCATTGAAGGGTGCTAATTATCAATTTTCTCGTTTTGATAGCCGACCAACGCCATTAAATGCAATTTTATGGACTTCGAACATTGAATTTAAAGATCACTTTTTAATTACCTATTATTCTCTTTTTGATGCTCATGAAAAATTAGAATTCTTCAAGTTTCAGAAAAACGAAGCATTGCTATATCCATATCGGAATGACCCTCAAATTGAAAAATTGATACAATTAACAAAAGGTTTCTACACCATTGAAAAAACAACTAACGGAATTGCAATGAATGATTTGCGTTTTGGATTAACTGAAGGATTCGATAATGGGAAGGGCGATTTTGTTTTTACCTATTTAATTGCAAAACAAAAGGGCGAGTTAAAAGTTGAACAGAAGAAACAAAACTTTAAGAGTATGGATTCAGCCTTAAATGGACTTTGGAACAGAATTATAGGCAGGGAATAACAAACTATCTTTCACAAAGAAAAAACTACATCAATAGAAATTTCTAATTTCGTCTGAATGAGCCAATAGATATAAAATGAGGTTATTAGTTGTACTATGTTTACTTGGCTTTAGTTCGATTTTTGCTCAAATTGCAGAGATTCAAAAGTTGGATTTGAATATTCAGGCTACTGAATCTGCTCCAAGTGTTGATGGAGTTATAGACGATGACTTTTGGAGTAAAGTTCCTTTCGTAACAGGTTTTAAACAAACTACTCCGAGACCCGGAGAATGGCCAACTTACCAAACAGAAGTAAAATTGACGTATGACGACGAAGCACTATATATAGCTGCTCGTATGTATGATAATCCTGATAGCATGTATGTGTTTTTGACAGAAAGAGACCAGATTGGGAATTCGGACTTTTTCTTTGTTGCCTTTAACACCTACAGAGATGGAATCAATGGCGAAGGTCTTGGAATTACACCTTCTGGAGTTCAATTTGATACTAAATATGCTAATGATGATGAAAGTTTAAATTGGGATGTTGTGTGGGAAACCGCGACGACCATTGATGACAAGGGATGGACTGCTGAATACAAGATTCCTTGGTCTGCGCTGCGGTTTCCTGAAGTCCAGGAGCAACACTGGGGAATTAATTTTGGCAGAGAAATTAGGAGGAACAGAGAGCGATCCTATTGGAATTTTGTAGATCCTACGATAGATGGGTTTTTGACTCAAACCGGAAGTGTAAAAGGGATAAAAAATATTAAGCCTCCTGTTCGATTATTCTTTTTTCCATATGCATCTTCATACATAGAAAATAACTCAACCAATGGTAATTCATTTAGTAATACGGTAAACATTGGAATGGATGTAAAGTACGGCATTAACGATGCATTTACATTAGACATGACTTTAATTCCTGATTTTGGTCAAGCAAGATTTGATAATCAAGTATTGAATTTATCTCAATTTGAAATTCAGTTTAACGAGAATCGACAGTTTTTTACCGAAGGAGTTGAATTGTTTAATAAAGCAGGGTTGTTTTATTCTAGAAGAATAGGTGGCGTGCCTTATAATTTTGGCGATTCATTTGGCCAATTGGATACTTTGGAACGTTTCACGAGAAACCCAAACCAAAGTCAATTGCTCAATGCTACAAAACTTTCAGGTAGAACAAAAGGCGGATTAGGAGTAGGTTTCTTTAATGCAATTGAAGGGAATGAATTTGCCGAAATAGAAAACTCTGAAACCAATGAAAAAAGAAACTTTCAAACCAATACACTGACCAATTATAACGTTCTGGTATTAGATCAAGTTATTCGAAATAACTCTTTTCTTACGTTTACGAATACCAACGTAATGCGCCAAGGGCAAAACATCGATGCCAACGTAATTCAAGTTGATTTTCAATTAGCAGACAAGCAAAATAGGTACGCCGTCAGCGCAGCAGGAGCAATTAGCAACCAATTTATAAATGGGAAGGTAAGCACAGGTCAGAAGGGTAGCGCTGCAGTTGAAAAAATTAGCGGAAAACTTACTTATTCCCTTTCTCATGAAATTATAACAGATCGTTTTAATCCCAACGATTTGGGCTTTCAAACAATTTTTAACACACAGGAAACAGTGGGTTCCGTTCGACTTCAAAATTATAAACCTATAAAGTATTTTAATTTCTGGAGGCACAACGTAGATGTAACTTATTCTAGAATTTTCAAACCCGACAATTTTGCAAACTTCTCTACCTCTTGGGAAACGGTATATAGCACTAAAAATTTTAATGCTTTTGGTTTAAATGCTGGAGCAGAACCCATTGAAACATGCGATTTTTTCGAAACCAGAACCTTTGATAAATACTATAAATTTCCTAAAAATGTTTCCTTCGGAGGTTTTATTTCAACGGATTACAGTCGCCCACTTGCGTTTGACATACGCTATCGAAATAGGGTGTTTGACGAAGTAGGACGTTATTACACTAGACTCTTTCTTTCCCCAAGAATTCGTCCAAACGAAAAGCTATTCTTTGTGTTTTATTTTACACGAGAACAAAGTGAAAATGAAATAGGGTATGCTATTTTTGCAAACAAAAATGAGCTAAAAAACAAATTAACAATGGGGCGCAGAGACGTTGATGTTCACGTTTCATCAATTAGAGCAAATTATATTTTTAATAATAAAATGGCGCTTAATTTAAACTTACGCCATTATTGGTCTACTGCCACCTACGACAAATTATATGACCTAGAGTCTGATGGAAGTTTAATAGAGATACTTTATGATGAGGGAAATAATTCTTCTGAAGTATTGAATGAGAATACAAGTTTTAATGCATTTAATATAGATTTAGGCTTTAGGTGGCGTTTTGCTCCCGGAAGTGATATTAATGTTGTATGGAAGAATGTGATTTCTCAAAATGGAGATCCTTTAGAACGAAACTATTTTAATGATTTGGAGCAGACGCTTCAATCACCACAAATTAATAACCTTTCTATTAAAGTGTTATATTTTATTGATTACTTAAGTTTGAAGAACAAGAATCGTTAATCAATAGGATTGAAGTTCACTAATCTATTTTCTAAATTTAAATATTGGCTGCTAGGAATACTATTAGTTCTGTTGATGACACAGTTGTCATGGAAGACAGCTGACGGTAAATACAATTCTCAAATTATTTCTGGTGATGGTGTTGGTTATTATCAATACCTAGTAAACTATTATCACAACGAATCCATCGAAGATCAAGAGAAAAATTCTGATTTTATGATGAAATATGAGGGGCGAATTGTAAATAAATGCTTTGTTGGCGCGGCAATTTGCATGGCACCATTTTATAAAATTGCTGAGCTTCACTCTTTTATTGCAGGCGAGTCTTTCAATCCTTATTCACCTGGAGCTAAAAAGTGGATTAATGTAGGATCTTTATTTTATTTATTCTTAGGATTAGCATTTATTTACCTCTGGTTGGGATTGCTAAAATTAAAAGATTCTTCCATTTTTTGGAGTCTTTTAGGAGTGTCTTTAGGTAGTAATTTGTTTCTCTATTCTGTCCTTTCACCAAGTATGACACACGTTTATTCTTTTTTTGCTGTGACTGCTTTCTTATATTTTACCGCTCATTTCTTTTCTGATAAAGGGCTTACATCTTTTATTCTCGCGAGTTTATTCTTGGGGTTGATTGTTGTTATTCGACCTATTAATGGAGTTGTAGTGTTGTTACTCCCCCTGCTGTCAAATGGCATTAAGGCAATCATTGTTAACCTCAGAACATTGCCACTGAAAATTTGGATAATGGCCTTAATGGTTGGCTTAATACCTATTGTGGTTCAACTCTACTCATGGCGATTGCAAACTGGTAATTGGTTGGTTTGGTCTTATGGCGAAGAAGGGTTTTACTGGTCCAACCCACAGGTTATGGAGGTGCTTTTCGGTTTTCGAAAAGGCTGGTTTGTTTACACGCCAATCGCCGCTCTTTCTTTTTTTGCGCTGCCAAGACTCTATAAAACGAATAAGACTCAATTTTTTAGTGTAGTGCTGTTTTTTGCAACATTAATTTATATTGTTTCATCTTGGTGGTACTGGTACTATGGGTCTTCTTTCGGTCAGCGTTCCTTTGTTGATTTTTATGTTTTAATCGCTTTTCTTTTAGCTACTCTTCTTAATTCATTTTATGATAAAAGACTATTGAGTGTTTTGATAAAATTTCTGATCGTCGGACTAATTGGACTGAATTTATTTCAATCTTTTCAATACAAAGAAAACATTATTTCATCTTGGGACATGACGGCTAAAAAGTATATTGCAACTTTTGGTGTGAGTGAGCCAAACCAAGTTCGGATAGGAGGTAGTAGAGAAATATTGCCGTTCAATGCGCAGAAGGAATTGTTATTAGATACTAGTCTCCAACTCGGTAATGTCGATCAACTAGAAATAGTAGATCAAACTAATGATTTTGATTACTCCAATAAAGAATATGGTGTTGCTGTAAAATACTATCTAGGGAATTGTTCTAATTTAAGTCGAGGCTACTATTTAGAAATTGAAACAAGTCGATTGGAATTGGAATTGAATAGCTCTGAAAATGCAAAGTTGATTGCTGAAATAAAAGGTAGGAATGGAAATAAAAGTTATTATTCCTGGTTCTTACTCAATGAAGTTCCTGCAAATAAAAAAGAGGAGTGGCAGAATTATAGCTACCAATTGAAACTTCCAAAATGTAATTCAGACAATAGTGAATTAGCTATTTATATTAGAAATGAAGATAAAGCAGACTTTATAATCTCGAAGTTTAATGTGAGGCTATTTGATATTTATTGAGTAACCAGTTTGCCCGAATGCAGCTCTTTATTTTTTCTAAAATCCTAAAGAACTAGAAATCATCCTTTTTAGCCCTGTTAAGTTGAGCAGGGAATTTAATATTTAGGTATCTCCTAATAGCTTTAAATAATGATAAAAGGCATCCATAATCTAGGTTTTCTACTTATTCAATTGAACGAATTCCTACCACTCAAAACTGTCTTTATCAAACCACTTGCCTTGCAGTTTTAATACTTGTTCAATTAGATCTCGAACACAACCTTCACCACCTTTTTTTGATGAAATATAATCTGATATACCTTTAATTTCTTCAGCGGCATCATTTGGACAAGCTGCAAACCCAACTCTTTTCATTACTTTATAATCGGGTATATCGTCACCTATGTAGAGGATTTGTTCCTCTGTAAGTCCAAATTTTTCTTTGAGTTTTTCAAATACTTCAATTTTATTCTTACAAGCTAAGTTGACTTCTGTAATACCCAGCGTATTCAATCGTTTTCGAACACTTTCTGATGTTCCTCCACTAATAATAGAGATGTGATAACCCTTTTTAACCGCATGCTGCAAGGCATACCCGTCCTTGATATTCATTCTTCGCATTTGCTCTCCATCGGGCAAAGTAATTACCATTCCATCTGTTAAAACACCGTCAACATCTAACATGAAAGCTGTAATCGGTCTAAGCTTGGCTTTTATATTCGACATATTATTTACCTTGTTGTGCGTTGTAAATGTCCTTAGTAATTAACTCGTAAATTTTTTGATATTCCGAGTTATTTTCTAGGTATTTTAGATGAATATCAATTACTTTTTTATCATTCCTTACTGCAGGTCCCGTTTGGGTATTAATTGGCCTTTCATGTTTGATTTTATCAGCTGTTTTCTCTACCAAGGGTCGAATAACATCAAATGGAATTTGCTTTTTTGCTAAAATCTCTCCGGCTATATGGAATAAATGATTACTAAAGTTATTGGCAAAAACTGCTGCAACATGAAGTGCTTTTCTTTTCTCAGAATCCATGGCGTAAACCTTTTTTGACATGGATTTAGCTAAGCTTAAAAATAAATTCTCTGTTTTTGAGTCATTCGCTTCAACACAAATTGGAATTGGTTCAAGATCCTCTGTTTCATTTTTTTGAAAAGATTGAACAGGGTAGAAAATCCCATAATGTTTAAACCCGCAAGGCTCAAATATATCAATAGGAGTAGAGCCCGAAGTGTGAACGATGGGCACATTCTTTACTTTGATGGCGCAAACGACGTCAGCTAAAGCATCGTCATTTACTGCTAAGACAAAAAGATCTGTATCGGCCCTGAGGTTGGTCAAATCAGTGGTATAATTTGTATTCATTGCTTGGCTCAGTAACATGGCTGAACGTTGAGTTCTACTATATACTTCATGAATAATGTAGCCTGCGTTTCTAAAAGCAAGTGCAAAGTTATGGGCTACATTTCCTGCCCCAACTATAGTAACCTTTTTAATTTGTTGTTTAGCGTTCATACCTGTAAAGTGTTATTTAATGCACTAAATATAACCTAAAATTACCTGTTAGTTAGAAGATTTATTGCTTCTAATTCTATTCCAAGCGGCTAATAAACTTCCCAAAACCATTACTATAATACCAATCCATAATACATTTATATAAGGGAATACTAATGCTTGCATGATGACGAAATCTCCTGAATTCTTATTCTTCTCGGCTAGTAATATTTTTAATTTCTCAGTGTCAGGATCTATACCTGCAAAGCCAAATTGTAAACCAAGCGCTTCAATTTCCGAACTAATAGAGAATATATTGTTGCCACGAATAACCATAATTGGATTAGCCTCAAAATATTGACCTTCCAATGTTTTTGCAGTAATCTTAACCCCTAAGGCAATGTCACTCTCTTGTAATTTTAACTTCCCTTTATCTAAATTTCGCTCAAAATTGGCCAGTTTAATAATGGAGTTACTTGTAAATAAGGAGTCACCAATTTTAAGGTTTAAGGTGTCAGAATCTCTGTATATTTCTTGCGCTGTAGAGTCTAAATTTTCTAGGTCGGCATAGGTAATGTGGGTAAAAATGTCTTTATCTAAAAAGTGCTTCGTATCCGGCTCAGGTACATTTCCCATTTGTTCATTTAATTGAACAAACGGTGATAAGCTAAACTCTTTCTGATACTTACCTTGCTCATTTACTTTTAGGTAATCCATATCATAGTAAACGTTCTTGCCGTCCACTCTTCGCTGTGTATACGTAACATAATATGGATCCATTAATATCGTATCATTCTGCAAGAGCATAACGTTTTCGTCATTCGCATTCTTGTTATCGTCAAAATTGATGTTAACTTGAGTTCTATTTTTAGAAATGATTCTTTTATTACCCGCTGATAATAGTGAACCTAGAATTACTAAGCCAAAACCAACATGCGCTATTGCAGAGCCTCCTTTTTTTACATTTCCTTTTATAATTCGTATTAAATAATCGAGGTTAGCTAAAACGGCAAATAGTGAAGTGAACAATAGAGTGATTAAGAATACATCTCTTATTTTCAGTTGAACCGTCATAATGATCGCAGCCGCAAGTGAAATGATAAAAGAAGGGGCAATCTTTTTAAAGAAGGGTGCAACCTCAGTCTTTTTATATTTCAAAAATTGACTGACGGCTACGAACAAAGTAACTAATATCGTTAACGGAATTTGCCATGAATTATAATGGTCTATCGGTTTTGCCGGAGGAGCTAGAGTTGTTCCGAATAGTGCGTTGATTACAGGAATAGAGGTCGATAACGTTATTTGAAAAGCCGAAATAACTAATACTAATGCTCCTAGAAACATCCAAAACTCTCTACTCCAGAACGCATCTTCTTCTGATTTTTTGAGAAATTGTCCTCCATTCTTGAACAGGAAAAACAACGCCACAATTAAATAAAATAATAAGAAAATAATCAATTGTCCAGGTAATCCATCTGCAAATGAGTGAACAGAAGTTTCACCTAATATTCCACTTTTGGTAAGATAAGTTGAATAAACCACCAATAGGAAAGAGAATAGGGCTAGAGCGAAAGCTGAGAAAATACTCTTCATTTTAGTCCGATTTATCAGCATTAGGTGACCTGCGCCGACCAATACCAACCAAGGTACTAATGATGAATTCTCTACTGGATCCCAAGCCCAAAACCCTCCAAAACTAAGTGCTTCGTAAGCCCAAGCGCCACCCATTAAAATACCCAATCCTAAAATTCCAATTCCAAAGAACGTCCAAGGTAGCGCAGGTTTTATCCATTCTTGGAAATTTTTCTTCCATAGTGCGGTTAGCGCATAAGAAAATGGAATAAGCGTAGTGGCAAATCCGAAAAATACTGTTGGAGGATGAATGGTCATCCAATAGTTTTGCAATAGAGGATTTAAGCCGTTTCCTTCAACAAATCCTAAGTAGTTTGCGTTTGTTACAAAGGGTAGGTTGAACATGTCGGGGTGCTCTCGCAACAAAACAAATGGATTACTTCCTATTTGAATATCGAAAGGGAAAATACCTAATAGCATTGCACTCAAGAAAACCTGAACTGTAGCATAAACGGTCATTACACCACCTTCCCACTTTTTAGTTGTAAAGATTAAAATGTTACCTAAAACAATATTCCAAAAAGCCCATAACATAGTACTCCCTTCTTGGCCTTCCCAAAAGGAAGAAATAATATAGTTCATTGGCATATCTGAAGAACTATGTCTCCAGATGTAGTAATATTCAAATGCGTGGTTGTAAATAAGGTAAAACAGTATTCCTATTAAACCTGCCATGGCTGCTGAATGCAAACGGAAAAAGAAGCGCCCCCACTTTTTCCATGAATTTACTTCTAAACTTAGTTCAGAAGTATTGTAATAAAAAGCAACTGATAATAAACTTGCTACAAAACTCAGGAAGATTAAAAAATTTCCTAATTGACCTGCTAACAAGTTTTCTCCTACATATTCTATCATTCGTTACGATTTGCTCTCAGCTGTAATTTCTGTTAATTCTCCTGCTTCGCCATCTTGATATTTTGATGGGCATTTCATCAAAATCTTATCTGCTAAAAAGTTCTCACCTTCTAAACTACCAGTTATGACAACTTGTTCAGATCGTTCGAAATCTTGCGGTTTTACGCCATTAAAAATGACTTTTTGTTCATTTCCATTTTTATCTACCATGTAAAAAGAGAACTGATTAGCATTACTTTCAGGAGCATAAACAATATCTTTCTCTTTGTTCAATTCTCCTACAACTTGAAATTGTTTGCCGGGATTGTTCATTGCAACTCCAAAATCTGCATAGGTGGCAGCATCTGCAACGGTGCTAATAATTGCTCCTATGGCAATAGCAATGACTATAATTCCTATAATATGTGATTTTTTCATAGCTTACGAATTAACTTCATTTTTTAATTTACTCACTTTTCGATCAATCGTAATTAAGTAAATAAATAATCCTATTAAAATAACGGATAGTACCGCGATTACAACATAAATCTTACCTTCAGAACGCATTCTTTCAGCCATCTGAATATTTTCTGCATTTGCAATAAAGGAACTGGTTAATAGTCCTATTAAAATGATATATCTCATGCTTCTAATTTTTGAGTCACTTTTGAAATTCGAATTCTGATGGATGCAATCCACCAACCCAAAAGAATCCATCCGATAACGGCAGGATAAAAAACGAGTTTCATATTATTGTCTAAATCGTAATTATTAAAACCGGGGTTACCACCGTTGCCTGGGTGGAGCGAATCTGTCATTCTTGGTAAGATTCCAATAAATACCAATAGCAAAACAAAAGCAAAGATGTTGTAAACACCTGATATCCTCGCTCTCTTTTGCTCATCATTTAGAGAACCTCGTAAAACAATGTAGGCTAAATAAATGAGCATTGTTATGGCAGATCCATTTAATTTAACATCGTTCACCCACCAAGTACCCCAAGTAAACTTAGCCCAAATACTACCAGTAATTGTTCCTAAAATCCCGAATATAATACCTGTGTTGACAAGTTCTTTTGCTTTAATATCGAATGATAAATCATTTGAAGAAAGTCCTTTTACACTGTAAACTACTGACATTAGGAATAAGAATATCATGCTGAACCACATTGGAACGTGAAAATATAAATTTCTAATACTTTCGTATAAAATCACTTGTTTTGGAACAGGAATTAACAGACCTCCAATTAAGGTATAGAGGAGTAGGATAATCGTAAGTGCTTTCCACCAATTTCTCATTGAAAATGAGTTATTTAATTCATTGTAACTGGAGCTATACTAGCTTCTCCAAAGGTAGGGAAATAAAATAAAGGAAAGTATTACGATAACGATATTTAACAAGCCTAACGTAACAATATATACCTGGCAATCTTCCCATGAAAAACCCAGTCCGCAGAGCATACTAGCCTTGATTGCAGTCAGAAGTGTAGGCAGCATAATTGGGAAAGACAAGATTGCTGTTAGAGAGGCATTATTATTTGTTTTGGAAGCAATTGCAGAACTCAACGTTAAAACGGTAGAAATTCCTAAACTACCGAAAAATAATACGACAGAAAACAAACTCATGTTTTCGACTGGGTTGCCTAGTAACACGCTGAATATAAGTAATGTCAGTGCAGTAATCACAAATTGCAAAATGGCGTTAAAAAGCATCTTCGAAATAATAATAGCTTGCGGTTGAGCAATTGAATAGTAATAGAAAAACTCTCTACCTGCTTCTTTTCGAAAGCTGTTAATACTTGCGTTGGTAGAAGCAAAGAGTACAACAATCCATAATAACGCAACCCAAGTGCTGAGTTCTTCTAGACTTACAAAAATGAGGTAGGCTACAAAAACGGTAGAAATCACATATAACATAATTCCGTTAAGGGCGGCTTTTTGTCGAAGTTCCACAGTTATGTCCTTCTTGAGGAGTTGTAATATTTCTTTTGAAAGTGCGATTGCCTTAATTTTCTGCAAAGGTAATGGAATTCAATTTTGATGTAAGCATGAATGTCAATTCCTTTTTAAAGATTCCCTTTTATTTAGCAAAAATCAAATCTTATGTATACACAACGAAGATTTCCGATGAAAAGACTCTTGGCCTGGACCATGAGAGAAATCATTTTTTTTCTTGTTTTCTCAACATTGATAACTGTTCTTTTTGATGTTGTTAACATCAAATGGCTACATGTGCCGCTAGTTCCTGTTGGGTTGATTGGAACTGCTGTTGCCTTTATGGTTGGTTTTCAAATTAATGCAGCTTACGATCGCATTTTGGAAGGTATTTTCTTTAGTAAAATTTAGCACTTGAAGTATAGTTAGTATGCATAGAAAGCCTAATTTAGTGTTATCTTGGGGCCGACCGGTATCGACAGCGAGATGAATGAATGAGTAAGCAGGTCGAGTATTTAGTGAGTAACTCGTTAAACCTAACACTAAAAGTCTATAAACGACGATAATAATTACGCGCTTGCAGCGTAACACTCGATAGAGGTTACAATTAATTCGAGACAATAGTTTCGAACAAGCATTTCTCTCAGGGGTTCCGCTCACTAATACCCTGGTCAAGAGGAATCGACATTTTGAGCTAGTCAATTTGGAACCTAGACAGGTTGGCGAAACTGAATAGGATAAGGTATAAATTGGGTGTTTACTTCCGGTTTATATTCGAAAACCAATAGTAGAATAAACTTGTAGAAAGCTTCTTGATTTCTTGTTTGGACGAGAGTTCGAATCTCTCCGGCTCCACAA
>TARA_B110000046_G_scaffold16294_1_pt1 | contig 54236 bp, 49 predicted proteins | sample TARA_B110000046 | Tara Oceans TARA_B110000046 (sample SAMEA4397157) | marine metagenome | biome: Polar Biome; feature: [DCM] deep chlorophyll maximum layer (ENVO:01000326); material: water (ENVO:00002006), including particulate matter (ENVO:01000060) such as... | depth 40 m
CTTTACTTTTCTTCTTCAAAACAATCAAAAACCAAATTGGCGCGAATCGAAAAATACACCAAATGAATTCTTGATGGAAAAGGAATAAACGATTTTGTTTGCGGCTTATCTACACGGAAACCCAATTGCGATGGTTTACATAAGTTTATTTAACGAATCAATCCTTCTTATCTGCTAGCTTTTGTAGCTCAAACATTTCATCACGTAAACGTGCAGCTTCGATAAAATCCATAGTCCTCGCAGCTTTATGCATGGCTTCTTTGGTCCGTGTAATTGATTTTTCTATTTGTTCTTTTGTCAAGTAAGCAATTACAGGATCTGCGGCCATGTTCATTCCATCTGGCACAATATAACCGTAGGTTCCTGCCTCGTCAGTAATGGTCGCTTTTTTAAGCGTGTTTTCACGGGTTCGTTCAATTTGAGTTGGAGTAATGTTATTTTTTAAATTATAATCCATCTGAATGGTACGTCGTCGATTGGTCTCATCAATGGTGAGTTTCATGCTTTTTGTGATTTTATCGGCATACATTATTACCCTTCCATTAATGTTACGAGCAGCTCTACCAGCTGTTTGTGTAAGTGACCTGTGTGAACGTAAAAAGCCTTCTTTGTCTGCATCTAAAATAGCGACTAATGATACTTCAGGTAAATCCAATCCTTCACGTAAAAGATTTACTCCAATAAGTACATCAAACACTCCTTTTCGTAAATCAGCTAAAATTTGAACCCGATCTAAAGTATCCACATCAGAGTGTATATACCTACATCTAAAGTTAAGTTTGTCCATGTATTTGGTTAGTTCTTCAGCCATTCTTTTTGTCAAAGTGGTAACCAATACACGTTCGTCTTTTTCCACTCTTAGCGCTACTTCCTCAAGTAAATCATCCACTTGAGTACCTAAAGGACGAACGTCAATTTGTGGATCAATTAAACCTGTAGGGCGGATGACCTGTTCAACCACAACGCCATCACAACGGCTTAATTCAAAATCGGCAGGAGTTGCACTAACGTATATTACTTGGTTTAGCATTGAATCAAACTCATTAAATTTTAGAGGTCGATTGTCAATAGCAGAAGGTAGCCTGAAACCATATTCAACCAAATTCTTTTTACGAGAAAAATCTCCACCATACATCGCACCAATTTGTGGAATAGTTACGTGACTTTCATCAACCACCATTAAGAAATCTTTAGGAAAGAAATCAACCAAGCAAAACGGACGTGAACCAGGTTCTCTTTTATCAAAATACCTGGAATAATTTTCAATACCTGAGCAATACCCAAGCTCCCGCATCATTTCAAGATCGTAGTTTACACGTTCATCTAATCGTTTGGCTTCTTGAGGTTGCCCACCGTCTCTAAAATATTGTACTTGCTCGTTTAAATCTTTCCCAATTTCTTTATGGGCATCAAGCATTGTTTGTTTTGTTGTAACAAAAATGTTGGCAGGGTAAATTTTCACTTCTATTAAAGTATCAAATACATTTCCATCAACAGGATTAATAGATTCGATTGACTCTACTTCATCTCCCCAAAAAATTATGCGGTATGCATAATCAGCGTAAGCTAAAAAAACGTCCACTGTATCACCATTTACTCTAAAAGTACCTCTTGTGAAGTCTGCTCTTGTTCTAGAATAAAGTGCATCAACCAAGCGATGTAATAAATTGTTACGACTTATGAGTTCGCCCTTTTTTACTGTAATTACATTCTCTTGAAACTCCTGTGGATTTCCGATTCCATAAATACATGAAACCGATGCCACCACAATAACATCTCTTCGGCCTGAAAGTAGGGAAGAGGTGGTACTTAATCTTAGCTTTTCAATTTCATCGTTAATTGATAGATCTTTCTCAATATAAGTGTCGGAAGTAGGTAAGTAGGCTTCAGGTTGATAATAATCGTAGTATGAAACAAAATACTCAACAGCATTGTTAGGAAAGAACTGTTTAAATTCTGCGTAGAGCTGAGCGGCCAAAGTTTTGTTATGACTTAAAACTAAAGTGGGCTTTTGTGTTTGCAGAATAACATTAGCAACCGTAAATGTTTTACCAGAGCCTGTAACACCAAGCAGTGTTTGGTATTCTTCACCTTGTTCAATGGCTTCAACCAATTTTTTAATAGCCTGAGGTTGATCTCCGGTAGGCTCAAAAGGACTGTCTAATTCAAATTCCATCTAACAACAAAACTACATTTGATTATTGATAACTGTGTGTTTTTAATTACTAAAAAAGCCCAACTTTTTAGGTTGGGCTTTAAATTTTAATTGGAGTATTTCGAATTAAATTTCAACTAAATAATCGAATTTATCTCCGTGTCTTCCCCTTTTGTAATCGTCAAGAAATATTCCCATTTTAGGTGAAAACTTTCTGTCTGCAACAGCAGGCAGCGTAAAATCTTTGCCTTCATAACCTATAGTGCTAATATGAGCAATAGTAGCTGCAGTTCCTACTCCAAAAGCTTCTTCTAGAGAACCATCTTCAGCTGCTTTTACAAGCTCTTCAACTGATACAGTTCTTTCTTCAACGTTCATTCCCCAATCACGGGCAATGTTTAATATTGAATTTCTGGTAACGCCAGCCAATATAGTATTTGATGTTTTTGGAGTAACTAAAGTACCGTTTAACACCATCATCAAGTTCATTGTACCTGATTCTTCAATATTTCTATGGTCCTTACCATCTGTCCAAATAAGCTGTTGATAGCCTTCTTCGTGAGCTAATTTAGTAGGGTAGAGAGCGCCTGCGTAATTTCCAGCTGCTTTTGCGAAACCAGTTCCACCTTCAATAGCTCGTGTGAATTCTGTTTCAATTTTAACTTTTACCGGTTCTTTGTAATAAGCTCCTGAAGGAGACATTATAATCATAAAGCGGTATTCTTTCGATTCGGCCACGCCTAAAAATTCAGTTGTTCCAAACATAAATGGCCTAATGTACATGGCTGTATCTCTTCCTTTCGGAACCCAAGCGCTATCTAGTTTTAACAACTGTTTTAATGCATGAAGGTGTAAGGCTTCCGGAAACTCAGGCATACACATTCTTACTGCGGATTTATTAAACCTTCTAATATTTTCCATAGGCCTAAACAATCTGTTTATTCCATCATCTCCATGAAAGGCTTTTAAACCTTCAAAAATTGACTGACCATAGTGAATAAAGGATGTAGCAGGGCTAAGTTGTAAATCTGCGAATGGTGTAATTTTTATATTCCCCCATTCTCCATCTTTAAAATCAGCAATAAACATATGATCAGTAAAGACTTTGCCAAAATTTAACTCTCCATCTTCATTTCCTTCTAATTTCGACTTTTCAACCTTTTCAATCTGTATTTGTATTGTTTCTGTCATCATATTGTGAATGATATTTTGAGATTTGTAAATCTAATAGGTAAAATCAATATGTTAAATTCACTTTAGTATTGCCCTGCCCACTAAAAGTGCGCATAAATGCATAACGTTTACTACTGCGTCAATATACTAAATAATTCTAATCGATGAGCTGTTAACCCAACCAATATCACCGTTAGGTAACGATATTTTTATCCAATCATTGCTGGTTTCTAAAATTTCAACTTTTGTCCCTTCGTGCAAAACAAATAAATCGATTGCATTGTTACTTGGTTCACTTTTCACCGTTAGTGATGCTTGAAAAACTATAGCACCAGATTGGTTGGTTTCTAAATTCATTTTTATTGATCCTAAAACAGCGGATGCAACAAAAAATCCGGATGTGGAGACAAAAAGAAGGAAAAATATTTTTTTAAGTGAAATACTCGATGAGATAAAATAAACGCCAAATAAAACAGACGCTATAAAAAACATTAAGACTGAAAGCCAAGCCCAAGAATTTGAATTCATTATACCTGTTACACTTTTAATTTGAGAAGTAACAAAAAACTCAGGTATTACCTCTAACTTATCTGTAATTAGCTCATTTGCTAGCTTTATGTTGTATTTTAAATCTGCATTATTAGGTTTAAGCTTTTTTGCTTTTTCATAATACAAAATTGCAAGAGGCAATTGGTTGTTTTTGAAGTAGGCGTTGCCTTTGTTGTAAAATAAGTTGTACGACCACAAATCAGCACGCTCAATTTCATTGAACAAGGTAAGAGCCGAATCGTAGTTGTTTTGCTTGTATTGCTCATTGGCCTGTTGTAAAAGTGTACCGTAGTATTCGTCTTGCGCTGATGAGCTCTGCGAAAGCAGTATAAATAATATGAAGGCTAATTTTTTAACCATGAGCTTCAATTTTTTTAATCAAATTTTCGGATCTAGTTAATAATTCTTGTTCGCTGCTAACTGTGGTAGGTGCATATCGAGCCATTTCGCATAATCCTACTATGTCTGCTGTTTCTTTGATTACATCAGAAGAATGCCCAAGTTTATCCAATCTTGATTTTATTTCATTAATGTTTAATTCAGAAACTGGGATTAAAAATTTATCAGAAAAGTAACTGTTTAAACCAATCAACAACTGCTCAAAAAACTTTGATTTGTTTCCTTCTTTTAATGCTAATCTTGCATCTTTCAGTTTTTTCATAGCAAGCTTGATTGCTTTCTTGCTGCGTTTGGATAATTGCTCCGAATTGGTCAGTCCTTTTTTGTTTGCCATCCATAAAAAGATGAATACACCAATTAGAGGAAGCAAAAGAATTAAAAAATAGAAGAAGGAGAATAAGAAATAGCTTTCCTTGTTTTGAAGTTTCATTTTATTTTCATTTATAAAACGAATGTCCTGTCCTAAAAATTTAATATCTTCTTTCTTTACAGGATTGTAAACAGAATTAGCTTCATCCCCTGCACTGCGACCAACTTTAATTTTAAATTCTTTGGATTTTTGAGTTTCGTATTTTTTTGTTTTAGGATTAAAAAAACTAAACTCAATAGAGGGAATTTTAAATATTCCTGAATGACGAGGTATCACCAAATACTCATATGATTTTGTACCAGACACAGTTGAACCACTAGTTGAAATGTTTTGGTTTACTTTAGGATCATACACCTCAAAATCCGGAGGAAACTGAATTTTAGGCTCTTGTATTAGTTTAATGTTTCCGTTACCTTTAAACAGTATTTTTAAGCTGATTGCATCGTTGGTTTCAACACTATCTTTATCGATAGTAACTTTTTGCTTAAATGAGCCAACAGCGCCAACATAACTTGCTGGTTTTCCTTTGGTTGGTAGTGAACTTACGCTAATGATGGCTTTATTACTTGCTATTTTATATTTCACATCTTTATAACTTCCAAAAAACTGATCGAAAACACTACGAGTTTGTTTGTTGTCTTTTACTCGCACCACAACATCTAATACCAAAGGATCTATTTCAAGTTTACCTGCTCTTTGCGGAATAAGAATAGAGCGCTTTATGGTTGCCATGTTAAAAGGAACTCCGTTTACATTTGTTCTTTGGAGTTGTCCATTGTCTTTTAATTCCACTTCTTCAGCAAAAAAACCATTGTAGGCAGGCAGCTTGTTAATACCATTGTTTACAATGTTTACTCGAGTGTAAATTTGATAAGTTGCTGTTATCTGCTCCCCAATAAAAACATCTTTTTTGTCAATATATAGTTTAATAAATAGGTTATCATTAACCTCATTACCTGGTTGTTTTTGATCTTGTTTGGTTCTATTATTGCCGTTGCTTTGAGTCCCTGAATTTGAAGCTTTAATGACTTGAAGCACAACGGCATTTGATGTTAAATTTTTCCCTCCACTTCTTATTGATGCACCTGGGATAGTTATTTTTCCGGTTTTTGTTGGAACAACGATATAAGAAAATGAAATACTTGTTGTTGATTTACCATTAATCCATTGGCTGCTTTGGCTTTGATTTGGGCCAGATAAAATTTGCAAATCCCTAAGTTGAGGACCTCTAAAACTCTTACCACCACTGTTTAGGTTGTAGGTTATTTTAACTCTTTCGCCTAAAGATACCTTACTTTGACTGAGCGAAGTTTCAAACTTTACTTGCGCCATAATAGAAACAGCAGCAAGCATAAAAAGGCAATATGTGACTATATTTTTCACCACTTTTTCTCTATTCCAATTGATTTCCCTTTTTCTAAACGTTCAAGTTTTAGTTTTTCTTGCGTGTTTTTTTCTTGATTTTGTAAAGCCTCTAATAGCCTGTTAGCATCTTCTTTTGAAATTTTATTTTTAGGCTCGGCTTGTTGTGGTTGAGGTTTTTCTTCACCTTTATTATCAGGCTTTTTGTCTTTTTTCTCTTGATCTTTTTTCTCTTGATCTTTTTTGTCTTTCTCTTTGCCGTCTTCAGACTCCTTGTCTTCTCCTTCTTTATCGTCCTTTTTTTCTTGATCTTCCTTGTTCTCGTCTTTGTTTTCGTCCTGCTTCTCTTCTTGCTGGGCCTGTTTTTGCAACATTTTTTGTGCAACAGATAAATTGTAACGCGTGTCTTCGTCAGTAGAATTAAGTCGAAGCGACTGTTTATAAGCTTCAACGCTCTCCTCTAATTTCTGAGTTTGCATCAAGGAGTTACCTAAATTATGAAATGCTTTTGATTTAAGTTCGTCGGTTGAGGCATTTCGCGATAAAGATTGAAATTGATTTACAGCTTCCTCATATTTCTCTTGCCTGAACATGGCATCACCTAAATTGAAAGCAGCTTGTTCAAAACCTGGACTCTCAGCTATAGATTGGTTGTAAAGTTCAGCAGCTGCTTCAAAATTACCTTCCTGATACTCAGTATTGCCATTACTTAAAAGTACTTTTTCAGCCTGAGCGTTAACAAGTATAGTACATACAATTAAAAAGATAGAAATGTAAAAAGCCTTATTCATCATTTTGTTCCAAATAAAGTTTTATTGTTTAACCATTTGTTTTTCTTATCGTGTAAAAGAACTTCAAAAACCAACAGTAGCATCGATATTCCAATAAAATATTGAAATCGATCTTCATAATCAGTATAAACTTTGGTTCCGAATTCTGATTTTTCCATTGAGTCAATTTCATCCAAAATGTAATTCAGGCCTACATTTCCTGAATGCGCTTGAACAAAGAGACCACTTCCTGCACCTGCAATTTCTTTAAGCATATCAATATTTAGCTTTGTCACAACACTATTGCCTTGGTTGTCTTTCATAAAACCAGTTTGGCGTCCATTTTTATATAATGGAATTGGCGAACCTTGGATTGAGCCAAGTCCTATGGTATGAATAATAACGCCTTTTTCTTGAGCGGCTTTAGCAACATCAATGGCGTCGTCTTCGTGGTTTTCGCCATCGGTAATAACCACAATTACCTTGCTTGTTGAATTTTCGAAATCAAAGGCACTCATACTTTGCTCAATAGCTAAGCCTATGGCGGTACCCTGGGTAGGAATCATTTTGGTAGTAATGGTAGATAAAAATAACTTGGCTGCAGCAAAATCAGTAGTAATAGGTAATTGCGTGTAGGCTTGACCACCAAAAACAACCAAACCAATTCGGTCATTTTTGAGTTCATCAATAAATTTAGATAGAGCAAGTTTTGCAGCGGTTATTCTGTTTGGCTTAATGTCTTCAGCCAACATGCTGTTTGATAAATCAAGAGCAACCATTACATCAACACCTTTTCTCTTTACTTCTTGTAATTTACTTCCTATTTGTGGGTTAGCAATTCCTAAAACCAAAAAGATATAAGCTAGTATTAAAAGTATGTTTTTTGTAATTGTTTTCCCTGAAGAGTAGTCTGGTATAATGCTATAAAATAAATTGGAATCGCCTAAAGATTTTAGAGCCTTCTTTTTCCATGCTGATAGCATGATTAGTGCAATAAGCATAACAGGAACAAGGCACAATGCCCACAAATATTGGCTATGTTCAAACCTAAACATTAAACTATCGATTTTAAAAGTGTATTTCTAATAAAAAATTCTAATAAGATTAGCAAACAAGCAATCATGGCGAAAGGCAAAAATTCTTCCGTTTTCTTGCGGTATTCAGTTACTTCAATTTTCGATTTTTCTAAGGCGTCAATTTCTTGATAGATGTCTTTTAACTTATCGTTATCAGTAGCTCTAAAATACTTTGAATCTGTCATTTCCGCAATCTGACTTAAGGTAGCTTCGTCAATTTTTACTTCTACATTTTGGTAGTGTGTTCCACCAAAAGGGCTTTGAAAAGGGTAGGGTGCCATTCCATTTGTTCCAACACCAACAGTATAAACTCTAATATCAAAAGCTTTGGCAATTTCAGCAGCGGTAAGCGGAGGTACCGAACCGGCAGTGTTAAACCCATCCGTTAATAGAATAACGACCTTGCTTTTTGCATCAGAGTCTTTTAACCGATTTACCGACGTAGCTAGGCCATCACCTATGGCTGTACCATCTACTATCATTCCGTTTTTTATATCTCTAAATAAGTTTTTTAATACAGCATGATCAGTAGTTAGGGGACTTTGAGTAAAGCTTTCGCCAGAATAAACAACCAAACCAATTCGGTCGTTTTGTCGGCCTTCAATAAACTCCATCGCAACATTTTTAGAAGCTTCAAGTCTGTTGGGTTTAAAGTCCTCCGCCAGCATACTTCCTGAAATATCCAAACAAATAATGATGTCAATTCCCTCGGTAGTTACATCTTGCCACGACGTTGAGGATTGTGGGCGAGCCATTGCTATGATAAGTAATGATAAAGCAGCAAGTCTAAAAATCCACATGATTGGTTTTAAGTAAACCTTATAACTTTTTTTGAAGGATTGCAATACATCAGCGGTAGGTAAATTTACGGTGGCTTTGCTTTTATTTCTCTTTAAAAAATACCACACCAAAATTAGTGGTATAGCAGCAAACAAGAAAAACATATACTTATTAGCAAATTCGATATCGTTAAACATTATCTGAAGTATTTGAGTGTTCAACATTAACATCTGAATTAGATGAAATGGCTTTTATTTCTTCAATTTGTTTGGTTACTTCAATAAAATTCAAGGCCGATTCGTACATCTTGCTGTTTTCGTCAGCTAAGGTTTTAAATTTCGCAAATTTCACCATATCTGAAAGCTGTAAGAGATCTTTTAGCGCAGCTTTTTGATCAGAATTAATTTCTGATTTATGTTGAATTGAGCTTATAATTTCAATGGTTGTTTGCTCAAGTGCAGGAACATTGAAACGGTTTTCGATGTACTCACGAACAATTTCAGAAAGATCGGTATAATACATTTTGACCTTATTTTTTTGCCATAATTTTTTACCATTTAGGTCATATAATTTCTTTAAAGCAATAATGTGTGGAGCAATTTTTGGCTTTGCTTTTTCAACAACCACAACTTCAGTTTTTTCTCTCATTAAAAATTTATAAAGAACAAATATGACGAGTAAAATAAGTAACCCTATTAGCACTTTCTGATAATGCATTTTGACATAATCTAACCATGATAATTCAACCTCTATAGGCTTTTTTATATCTCTAATCTGCTCCAAATTTTCAATTGGAATATTTCTTACCTCCAATAAAATTGGTTCCGTTTCTACGACTTCGTTATTTACAATAAAGACAAAAGGTTTAATTGCATAGTATCCTGAATCAAAGCTAGTTATGGTTATTGATTGCCTGTATGACTTTAATGTTATAGTTTCCTTATCAAAAGTGGTGTCAATTTTTGAAAGTTCTAAAACTTCAACATTTTTAAGTAATGTATCAGTTATAGCTGGCCATTCAACTTGATCTGCTGCATTGGTGTTTAAAATCAAAGTAATTTTTACTTGATTCCCAATAAATATTTGTTTAGCTGAAATGTCAACATTAGCATCAGGAGTTTGGGCATTTACAACCCCAAAGCCAAATGAAAGAAGAATTATAAGTAGCTTTTTCATCTTCTACTTTCTCGTTTTTTAAATAAACCCATTAGCGGCTTTACGTAGGGCAAATGAGTTGCAATTTTTGTATAATCAATTCCTGACCTTCTAAACAGGTTTTTTAAATCGTCATCTTGTTTAAGTCTTTTTGCTTTAAACAGGGTTCTTGTCTTAGCATCCGAAGTATCGGTCCAAATAGTGTCACCAGTTTCTGAATCCTGTATAGGAACGATGCCAATATTTGATAACTCGTTTTCTCTTTTATCAAAAATTTGCAACGCTACCACATCGTGTTTTTGATTGGCAATTTTGATAGAATCCTCAAAGTTTGAGTCAATAAAATCTGACACAACAAAGACAATACTTCTTTTCTTTATTATGTTAGTTAGGTATTTTAGAGCTTTCGAAATATTGGTTTTTTTACTTTCAGGTTTGAAATCTATTAATTCTCTAATAATTCTAAGAATGTGACTTCGTCCTTTTTTTGGAGGAATAAACTTTTCTACTTGATCAGAAAAGAAAATGGCTCCAATTTTATCGTTGTTTTGAATTGCCGAAAATGCTAGTACCGCACAAAGTTCAGTAATTAAATGTCTTTTTTCTTGGTTATGAGAACCGAATTCTCCACTACTGCTTAAATCTACCAAAAGCATGACAGTAAGCTCGCGTTCTTCATCAAAAACCTTTACATAAGTACTATTAAGACGAGCAGAAACATTCCAATCAATTTTTCTGATCTCGTCACCAATCGCATATTCACGCACTTCAGAAAACGCCATCCCCGATCCTTTAAAGGCAGAATGGTATTCACCAGAGAATATCTGATTTGATAACCCCTTGGTCTTAATTTCAATTTTACGAACTCGTTTAAGTAACTCCTTAGTGTCCATTTTGCTTAAGGCACTTCAATTTTATTTAAAATTTCAGTAACTATATCCTCGCTAGTAATGTTTTCAGCTTCAGCTTCGTATGACAAACCGATACGATGGCGCAATACATCCTTACAAATAGCACGAACATCTTCTGGTATTACATAACCTCTTCGTTTAATAAAAGCATATGCTTTAGCTGCTTTTGCCAGGTTAATTGATGCTCTTGGCGATGCTCCAAAAGTGATTAAGTCTTCAAATTTATCAAGGCCATAATCCTTTGGATACCTCGTTGCAAATACAATGTCAACTATGTACTGCTCTATTTTTTCATCCATATAAACCATCTTAACAACATCTTTTGCTTTAATGATGTCTTCAGGCCTGAGCACTTTGTTTGCTGTAGGAAATTCTTTTAACGTAACATTTTGTTTGATAATGAGCTTTTCATCTTCCTTGGTAGGATAATCTAAAACCACTTTCAACATAAATCTATCTACTTGAGCTTCGGGTAAAGGATAGGTACCTTCCTGTTCAACAGGGTTTTGAGTTGCTAAAACTAAGAATGGTTTAGGTAAAGGGTATGTGGTTTCACCTATCGTTACTTGTCGTTCTTGCATACTCTCAAGCAAGGCTGATTGTACTTTGGCAGGAGCTCTGTTTATTTCATCTGCCAAAACAAAATTGGCAAATATTGGTCCTTTTTTAACTGAGAATTCGTCTTTTTTCTGACTGTAAATCATAGTTCCTACTACATCAGCAGGTAATAGATCTGGGGTGAACTGAACTCTAGAAAATGCTGAATGAACAGTATCAGATAATGTCTTAATAGCTAAAGTTTTAGCTAGGCCAGGCACACCTTCAAGTAAAATATGGCCATCAGATAAAAGACCAATCAGTAATCGGTCAACCATATATTTTTGACCAACAATTACTTTATTCATTTCCATTTTAATCAAATCAACAAAGCTGCTTTCTCTTTCAATTAGTTCGTTTAACTGTCGAATATCAACACCTGGTTTGGGTTGTTCGTCAGCAACAATTTTAATCTCTTCCATTTAGTTTGATTTTAATTAGTCAGCAAAAGTGTAGATTAGAACTATTAACAAGTTTGAAGGGTTGTTAAAATTTGTTAACAAATTATCTCTTAATCACTACCTGTTTAGGTTTTAGCTTTTCACCTAAATGTTAAATCCATTTTACTTGATAATTTCATGCTCTTTGAAAATAAAAAACGGAATCGATGGTTTTAATTTATAAATCAATACCATATTTTTGTGCCATGCATACGTTTTATACTACTCAAATTTTAAATAACGAAGCACTCTTAAACGAAGAGGAGTCCTTACATGCAAGCAGAGTGTTAAGATTACAGCTTCAAACAGAAGTAAAAATAACAGATGGCAAAGGCATTTTATACTCAGGATTAATATCGGATTTGAATAAAAGAAAAGTTAGAATAAGTCTGCTAAACAAGACCGAAGGGTGGGATAAAAACTTGACTTTACCATCAATAGCCATTGCTCCAACTAAAAACATTGATCGATTTGAATGGTTTTTAGAAAAAGCTACAGAGTTGGGGGTAGGTAATATTTATCCTATCCTTTGTTCAAGGTCTGAACGGATTAAAATCAACTTAGAAAGGTTGAATAAAATAGTGGTATCTGCTGTAAAGCAATCTCAGAGGTCGGTAGTGCCAACCTTACATCCATTACAAAAATTTACAAGTATTTTAACAGAATCATATGCCCACAAATACATTGGTTTTTGTGAAGATGAAAAAACCTTTGATATGAATAAGGTATACAATTTCGGGAAAAGTTTAATATTTATTGGACCCGAAGGAGATTTTACTGATGATGAAATTAACAAGGCGGTTGAGCATATGGTGAAACCAGTTACTTTTGGGCGTGTAAGGTTAAGGACTGAAACTGCAGGAATTTATGTCTGCATGGCTCATAGCTTAGGCACTAAATAATGGTAAAAGCACTGTCAAGTTTTATTTTTCTTTTAATGTCAATTTCGATGGTTGGTCAATCAACATATGAAATTGCTTTGTTAAAATACGGTGGAGGAGGAGATTGGTATGCTAATTTAGAAACTTCGCTACCGAACCTAATAGAGTTTACCAATACTAATCTGAAAACAAACATTAATTCAGATCAAGCAATTGTAGAAATCGGAAGTGAAGATTTGTTTAAGTATCCGTTTGTACACATGACCGGTCATGGAAATGTATTGTTTACCAGTTTTGAAATTGAAAATTTACGCAATTATCTTATTTCTGGTGGGTTTCTACATATTGATGATAATTATGGAATGGATAAGTTTATTAGAATCCAAATGAAAAAAGTTTTTCCTAAACTAGACTTTGTTGAATTACCCTATGCTCATGAGATTTACCATCAAAAATTTGAATTTGATAATGGACTGCCTAAGATTCATGAGCATGATAACCTTCCGCCAAAAGGATACGGTATCGTTTATGAAGGTAGACTCGTTTGTTTTTATACAGCCGAGTGTGACTTAGGAGATGGATGGGAAGATGCATCAATTCACAACGACTCACAACAAAACAGGTTAAACGCTCTTAAAATGGGCGCCAACATATTACAGTATGCATTTTTAGGAACTCAAATTAATTAGCTATCAGCAAGCATAAAAAATTCAAACACTTAGATGTAAACAGACCGTGGCAAGACGTTGTTCACGAAGTAATCTTTGAAGCAGATACCTATTGGGGTAAAATATTCGATGTTATTTTACTTTGGGCAATTCTACTTTCGGTAATAGCCGTAATGCTAGAAAGCGTTCAATCGCTAAACGAAAAATACGGTGATCTACTCTTTTATGCGGAATGGATTTTCACCATTTTCTTCACCATTGAATATTTACTGAGGGTGTATATTTCAGACAAACCGCTGAAGTATATTTTTAGCTTTTATGGAATGGTAGATTTTCTGTCTATTGTTCCATCCTATATAGGGATTTTCGTTTTAAACACACAGTATTTAAAAACTATAAGGGTTATTAGACTGATGCGGGTATTTAGGGTTTTAAAGCTCGTAAGGTATTCCAGCGAAGCTGAAGGTTTGGCTTTGGCCATTTACGAAAGTAGACGAAGAATTGTTGTTTTTATGGGTGCGGTGGTAGCATTAGCTATTATTATGGGAACCATAATTTATATTATTGAACCACATGATGGAGGATTTACATCAATACCAGAAAGTATTTATTGGGCTATTGTTACAATAACCACGGTAGGCTATGGTGATATTTCTCCTCAAACATGGTTGGGTCAGGCTTTTGCGGCAGGATTGATGTTGATCGGTTATGTTGTAATTGCTGTTCCAACAGGAATAGTTTCGGCTGAATATGCTTTAGGTGTACATAAAAAGAAAAATGCTCATAAAAATGTAAACCGACCGTGCAATATTGAACCATATTCTGGACCACACTCTGCTGACAAGGTTGCTATTGGGGAGATTAAATATGAGGATGAGTAGTTAAAGACAACCACGCATGATTTAAAATACTCGATTTTATGTCTATGTGCATTATAACTTTAAAATATTTCTATAATTTTATCAAAAATCTAAAGATTTGAAAAAAAAACTTATAAGAATTAGATTGGTAGTTACGATGTTGTTGTTGGCAGGGGGCTTGTATTCCTATTCGCAAGAATCAATTACTAGAGTCAGTTCTTTCATGGTTTTTTAATGACTAAAAAACCAAAACTTTATGCCATTATTGATGTCGAAACCACAGGTGGTAATGCTCAATATCATAAGATTACGGAAATTGCAATACGTATTTTCGATGGTAAAAAAGTCATTAAAACATACGATACTTTAATCAACCCTGAAAGGATGATTCCCCTTGGAATCACTAAATTGACAGGGATTGATGATGAAATGTTAAAAAAGGCTCCTACTTTTAAAGAAGTAGCAGATGCCATAGATCGAGTTACAGCAGATTGTATAGTTGTTGCTCATAATGCTAATTTTGATTACAGCTTCATTCGTAAAGAATATAGAGATTTAAATCGAAAATTTAGTCGTAAAAAACTTTGTACTGTTCGATTGAGTCGCAAAATATTCCCTGGCTTACGTTCCTATAGTTTAGGTAGACTAGCTATCCATTTTAATTCTCAAATTGTTAATCGGCACAGAGCAGGAGGCGATGCAGATTTTACGGTTGAATTGTTTGGTAAACTTCTAAAGAACGACAAAGAAGATCATATTGAATTTGCCTTGAACCAAAGATCGCGTGAATCATTGATGCCTCCCAACTTGCCTCGTGAAAAATTTGACCAATTACCTGAAAAATTAGGAATTTATATTTTTAAAGACCAATTAGATAAAGTGCTTTATGTTGGTAAGGCTAAGAATATAAAAGAAAGAGTCGCGACGCATTTTGGAGGCAACACCAATACCAATTCGCGCGACATGTTTGTGAAGAAAATTTATGATGTTGATTTTCAGTTGTGCGAAAACGAAATGATGGCTTATCTAAAAGAAGCGCATCATATAAAACAACATTGGCCACCGTTTAATCGGTCGTTGAAAGTAATTAACCTTAATGTTGGTATTTACCATTATGAAGATCAAAACGGATACGGAAGGCTAGCTATTGCTAAAGCAGGTAAAAAAGACCATCCTCTTACAAGTTTTAGATACCAGCATCAAGCAAGGCTGTTTTTATTGAAATTAGTGAAACAACACAATCTTTGTCCAAAATTTTTAAGCTTACAAGAATCGGCGGGTGGATGCGATGAGTATTTTGGAACGTCAGAATGCTTAGGAACCTGCTCTAAATTGGAAAGTGCTTTTAGCTATAATACTAGGTTACAAAAAGCTATTAATGAAATAATGAACCAGACCCATACTTTCGGAATTCTTGAAAAATCGGTCATGCATGATAATCTATTTTCATTAGTTGTAATTGAGAAAGGACGTTATCTTGGTTACGGGTATATAAATTCATCCCAAAAAGAGAACCTCAAAGAATTAGAGCAAGCTAAAACGCATATTCAATATGCATATGACGATCAAGATGTTAGAGGTATAATTGAAAATTACATCAAAAAACACAAGGCTAGGGTTCAACTTGTTGCCTTTTCATTAAAAAAAGCTGGTTAATTGCAATCAAGGTGAGCCGTATCAATAGTTTTATAGGCTCTTGTAAATAAACTCTTGATGGATCCATTACAGTCAAAATGAAACACATTTGATTGATCATCAAGTAAATCGAGTAAAAAACTCGAATTAACTTCAATTACTGATGGCATGTAAATGTTCGGTATTTGAAAATAAATGAAAGTTTCGTTCAGGCCAATTTCTTTACCTACAAATTCAATTTTTTTTAATTCAGTATTTGCCTTTAATGAAATGTTTTTTCTAAGATAATCAAATAAGAGGGAATCAATTTTATTTGATTCATCTAGATTTATTTTTGAATTAAATTCTTTTTCTAGAGCCATTTCAAGATCGTCTGAAAATGTTTTTAATGAAATTTCGAAAGCAAGGGTATTTGCATTGTATGTTACAGTTGCAATACTCACATGATGAGGATGTGAAAACCCTGATAAAGCGCTAAGCAAAACAACGATTGAGACTAGAAATTTCATAAAAAATAAGTGCTAAGTTAATACTATATTTGATGGCTTTTATGAAGATTTTATAATACTATTTATACTTATGAATAAATTTTTTAGCGCATTGCTATTGCTTGTTGTAATTAGCACTAATGCCCAGCCAGATAAGTTTAGCCAACTCTACGATTTACTACCAACACCAAATGTATATCGAACTGCGGCAGGTGCACCTGGTCATCAATATTATCAGCAAAAAGCTGATTACAAAATGAAAATTTCTATTGATGATAAAACACAGAAGTTAACAGGAAGTGAATCAATTACTTACACCAATTACTCACCAGACCAGTTAGAATACTTGTGGGTGCAGCTAGATCAAAATGTAAGAGAACAAGGTAGTGACCGTTCCTTGATACAGTCTAAAGCTATAGCGAAATCAAAAATGAGCTTTAATGATATTAAACGATTACATAACTCTTTTGATGGAGGTTTTAAGGTAAAAAAAGTGTATAATATTGACGGTTCGGATTTGGGGTTTGTACTAAACAAAACTATGATGCGCATCAATCTTGAAAAGCCCTTAAAATCAGGTGAGTCGTTTTCGTTTAGCATTGATTGGTGGTACAACATAAACAACAGATCAGAGATAGGTGGCCGTTCAGGTTATGAGTATTTTGAAGATGAAGACAACTACATTTATACTATTGCACAATTTTTTCCACGCATGGCTGTTTACAATGATGTTGAGGGCTGGCAAAACAAACAGTTTTTAGGACGAGGTGAATTCACCTTACCATTCGGAGACTATGACGTTGATATTACAGTACCTTCTGATCATGTTGTTGGTGCATCTGGGGAAATTCAAAATGTTGATGCGGTTCTTACATCGACTCAACAAGACCGGTTTGAAGAGGCAAAAACTGCTGATTTTCCAGTAATGGTTGTAAACCCAAAAGAGGCGAAAAATACAGAGAAGAATAAAGCGAGTACGAGCAAAACATGGAGCTTTAAAGCAATTAACGTTCGTGATTTTGCATTTGCTTCCTCACGTAAGTTTATTTGGGACGCAGTAGGAGTTAAGTTTGGAGATAGAACAGTAATGGCGATGTCATACTATCCAAAAGAAGGCAACCCTTTGTGGGAGCAGTATTCTACTAAAGTGGTAGCTCATACCATAAGAAGTTATTCGAAATACACCTTTGATTATCCTTACCCAGTGGCTATTTCGGTTCATACAGACAGAATAGGTATGGAATACCCTATGATATGTTTTAACGGCGGCAGACCTGAAGCAGATGGAACGTATACAGAAAGAACCAAATACGGCATGATATCGGTTATTATTCATGAAGTTGGACACAATTTTTTCCCAATGATTGTAAATTCCGATGAACGACAATGGACTTGGATGGATGAAGGTTTAAACACTTTTGTTCAATATCTTACCGAGGTTGAGTGGGATCGAGATTACCCAGTGAGAAGAGGCCCCGCTTATAAAATTGTTGATTACATGAAAGGCGATCGTGATTTTATAGCACCAATCATGACCAACTCTGAATCTATTTATCAGTTCGGAAACAATGCTTACGGAAAACCTGCAACGGCCTTAAATATATTGAGAGAAACAGTTATGGGACGCGAATTATTTGATTATTCATTTAAAACATATTGCCAACGTTGGATGTTTAAACATCCTAGTCCTGCTGATTTTTTCAGAACGATGGAAGATGCATCGGCAGTGGATTTAGATTGGTTTTGGAGAGGTTGGTTTTACTCTACTGAGCATGTAAATATTTCAATTGATAATGTGCAATCTTACCGAGTAGATACCAAAGACCCATCAATTGAAAAACCATTAAACAAAATTAAAGATGCGGAATTAGATGCATTTGTTGGTGCATACAGAAACAAAGAAAGTATACCTCAAAGCTTGATTGAAAAAGATTCCGAATTACTTGATTTTTATAACAAGTTAGATAAATATAAAGTGAACAATGTTGATAAGGAAAAATATAAAAAATACACGGATAGCCTTGATGATCAGCAAAAATCTTATCTGAACGACAAGTTCAATTATTACCAAGTAGACTTAAGGAACAAAGGTGGTTTGGTAATGCCAGTAATATTGAATTTTGTTATGACTGACGGATCTGAAGAATTGGTTAGAATTCCTGCTGAATTGTGGATTAGAAACGAAAAACTAGTTAGCAAACTCTTTTTCTTCGAAAAAGAAGTAGCGGAAGTACAGCTTGACCCTTTCCTTGAAACAGCTGATACCGATATATACGATAATTATTGGCCTCGTAGAATTGTACAATCTAAATTTGAGTTGTACAAACAAAAGGAGAAAAAGAAAAACTTAATGCAACAATTAGGAAACTAATGTCAAGTTCATTACCCGTGATGGAACATTTTTACTCTTTGCAAGGCGAAGGAGCAAATGCTGGTAAAGCGGCTTATTTTATTCGTTTGGGCGGATGCGATGTTGGATGTCATTGGTGTGATGTAAAAGAGAGCTGGGATTTTGAAGGTCATGAAAAATTAAATGTTGATGATCTTGTAAACGAAGTTTATTTAACAGGAACTCCAAATGTTGTTGTTACAGGTGGTGAGCCAACTTTACATAATCTAGACTACTTAAGTCAAGCTATAAAATCAAAAAATATTAATACGTTTATTGAAACAGCCGGAACTAACGTCATAACTGGTAATTGGGATTGGGTTTGTTTATCACCTAAGAAATTTAAACCTTGTTTGGAAGACAATTTCACCAAAGCTGATGAACTAAAAGTGGTTGTTTTAAACAAATATGATTTGAAATGGGCTGAAGAGTTGGCAAGTAAAACGAACTTAAATTGCAAACTATTTTTACAGCCTGAATGGGATAAATCAAAAGTGGTATTGCCTTTGATTATCGAATATGTAAAGGAGAACCCTAAATGGCAGATTTCTTTGCAAACACACAAATTTTTAAACATTCGATAATTAAATGAGGTCGCTTATTTTCAGTATACTTTCACTTTGTGTTTTTAATTCCGCACAAGCTCAAATACCAAAGAAAGCAGCAAAGCATTTCAATCAAGCCATAACAGAATACCGAGGTAATAATTTTCAAAAAGCCATTGATGAGATAGATAAAGCAGTTGAGAAATATCCGAATTTCGCGAAAGCTTATATTTTGAGAGCAGAAATTGGACTCACAACAAAAAATTTAACCTTAGCCATTGAGAGTTATGAATTGGCTATCGATAATTTAGACGTTCCAAGTCCTTCCATTTATTTGAGTTTAGGAAAAGCTGAGTTACACGAAGGATTGTATGATGATGCTCTTGGCACATTTACGACAATGCTAAAAGAATATCAGTTAGAGCCTAAACTAAAAAGCATTGTAATGCCTCTATTTGAACGGGCAAAATTTTCAAGTCATGCGGTAAAAAATCCTGTTCCTTTCAACCCTCAAAATCTAGGACCTAAAGTGAATACAATTGAAGATGAATACCACCCTAGTTTATCGCTTGATGGAAAAACTTTAATTGTTACTCGAAAAGATAAAGTTGGCAACAATCGATATGGAAAACCACTGTATAAGGAAGATTTCTATTTCTCTGAATTAAAATCAGATCAATGGACACCATTTAAAAATTTAGGAAAACCACTTAATACTAGAGATAACGAAGGAGCTCAATCAATGTCAATGGATGGAAGGTATATGTACTTCACCGCATGCCATAGACATGACGGAATTGGCAGTTGTGATTTGTATCGATCAAAAAAATCGGAAGAGGGATGGGGAGAAGCTGAAAATTTAGGCAAACCATTAAACGCTGCGGCATGGGATTCTCAACCATATATTACATCTAACAATCAAAATTTATATTTTATTAGCGCTCGAACCGGGGGCAAAGGAGAGAAAGATATTTGGCTGTCGAAAAAGAACGATGATGGTGAATGGATGAGTCCTGAAAGTTTACCTTTTAATACAAAAGGTAATGAACTAACACCATTTATTCATCCAGATGGAAAAACACTCTATTTCGCATCAGATTATTTGCCGGGCATGGGTGGGTTTGATATATTCTACATTCGTAAAAATGACGATGGTGAATGGGGGGAACCTGTTAATCTTGGTTTTCCTATCAACACTTTAGGTGATGAGTACGGCCTAATTGTAACTCCTTTAGGCGATTTAGCTTTTTATTCATCTAATAGAATGGACGGAATAGGTGGACTTGATATTTACTATTTTGATTTATACAAGGAAGCAAGGCCAACCGCAGTATTGCACGTAAAAGGCAAAACTTACGATCAAAAAACGAAAGGCGGACTAGAAACAAATATTGAGATTATTGAACTACAAACTGAAGATGTAGTAGCTTCTGCTACTTCTGAAATAGGCTCAGGCTTGTATATGGCAGCGTTGCCAATTGATAAAGATTATGCGGTAAATGTATCGGCAGATGGATATTTATTTTACTCAGAAAACTTTAGTTTAAAGGGATTAGGGATAACTCAAACAGAGTTTAGACTGGATGTACCGCTTGATAAAATGGAAGTTGGAAACAAGGTTGTTCTTAAAAATATATTCTTTGGCACTGGTAGTTTTGAGCTTAAAAACGAATCAAAAGCGGAGCTTAATAAGCTTGTTTCTTTTCTAGTGAAAAACAAAACCATGTCAATTGAAATTGGTGGTCATACAGATAATGTTGGAGCTCCTGAAACAAACCAAAAATTATCGGAAGCTAGAGCTAAATCTGTTTATACTTATTTGATTGAAAACGGTATTGAAACCATTAGATTAAGCTTCAAAGGTTTTGGTCAGGACCTTCCAATAGAATCGAATGACACCGAACAAGGTAGGGCAAACAACCGGCGGACAGAGTTTAAGGTTGTTGGGGTTTAATTTTAATTAAATCTATTCTAGCTGTTTTATGGATAAAGGTAGCCACGGTATCAGCAAGGTTAATAGTATCTAGGTTCAATCGCTCATCGAAGTTAGAATGTATTACAAAGTCTTTTTTGTTAGGACTAAACCTGTTTATATCTTCTACTTGAGTTTCTTCAGTTACCATTTTGGTAGCAATGTTGTTCAAGGCCATTTGGTTAGTAAAATTGGCATGAAATGATGCTTCTTTTATATCTGTATCAACAATGTGTTTACCTAAGCTTTTTTGAGCTTGCAAAGCATGTAAATAATTGGGGTTTACGTCACCGAGGCCATCTGTAGGGTTAATAGTAAACTTCATCATAGGAATCATCAATAGTAAAACACCAATAATTATAATTGGTTTTGACAATGCTGTGTATGAATGTAAAAAAATTGGTAGCCATATAGATACAATTACAAGCAAAGGTAAAGTGTAGCGTAACGTAAAAAAGTTGACTGAACAAAACAAGAAATATACAAACGAAAATGTAGCTAAAATGAGAAGGAAAGCTTGTTCATTGATTCTTTTAGATTCTTTTGAATTGTAGCTTTTAAACAAGTCAATCAAGCCAAATTTTAAAAACAAGATCACTAATAAAGCACTTAATGGCAATGCCATATAATCTGGAGTTGCCCACATATGAAAGAAAACTTTCACTGCCGTTAGGCCAATCAGAAAGAGTAAAATTTTCTTTTTCCAATTTAAGATACTAAGAAAGCTAATGGAAATAAAAATGGCATAAACAAAATAATATCGACCTTGTTCTTCAAAAACAAAATCATAGATTAATTTATATAAGTATTTGAAGTTGTTCAATTCAAAATTGATCATACCCAGGTGTTCAGGGTAAAGGAAATAACCGAGTTTGAATTTTTGATAAGCTAGGAAAAGAAAAAAGGGAACAGTTCCTGAAGCAAGAATAAGCAACCTGTTTATTCTGTTTTTGATCGTATCATCTGATGTAGAAAGCACTAACATGCCTAATTCATAAATACCAACAGCAACGAACAACATACCAGCCGATTCTTTGGTAAGCATTGCCAACGAAGCAAATAAGGCAGAATACCAAAAAAGCTTTACAGAATAGTAATATAAACTGAGTATTATCAGCCCTGCCAACAACACTTCTGGTAATACCAGAGCAGACTGACTAAAAAACGCACTTTGCATTAATAAAGCTATCGCGGCTAACAAGCCCATGATTCGTGATGTGAAATGAGCTACTATTAAATAGATACTTAAAGAAACTCCAATGGCAATTAGGGTAGCTGCAATGTGGTTTGACCAAACTGAACTACCTAATAACATCGAAATGGATACAATAACTAGATGAAAAAAGACTGGATGACCTCGTGTAAGATCCTCTCTAATAATCCATTTGTCACCAAAGCCATTGTTTAGAAGATTGTCAACTGCAGGACCATACACCCATGCTTCATCCCAGAAATAATGAACATCAAAATAGGGTGATTTGAGAATAAAAAAGGCAATAAAAATGCCAAATAAGAGAACCTGAGGACAATTGTTTTTAAACCAATTAGTAGTAGTCAAAGCGAAATAATTTTTGGGAATTTTGAATGTGCTTTTCTTGATTTAAGGTGTTCTTAATATAAATTCCGTTCAAAGATCTTTTTTTGAAATCCTTATCTAATCCCGAAAAAATAAGTTTTCCAGAAAGGTCATAGTAATTGGAAGGAGTATATTCTCCTAAGAAGAAACCCTTTTGTTCCACAATTAATAAGACATCATCTACCGTCAGTTTAACATTTTCAATTTTTAAAAATGCTTTAGAGTAATTTTTATTTATTTTAATAAGGACAAAGTCGGTGTATCCATTTCCTAGTGAATTTGTATTTCCATAGAGACAAAAGCCTTTATTGTACTCGATGAAGCCTTTTGCTTCTTCGTTTTTTTCCCAACCATAATTATATCCATCAAAGAGGTTACCTGTAAGATCAGTTTGGTAAAATTGAACATCTGCTTGACCTAGCCCTAAGCTTTTTGTATATCCAAAAACTGAAATAGTATCATTTTTTATTTCAAGTGAGATGCTTTCATCATCACTTTGAGCATATGATAATGGAACTTTGGCCATTGAAAAATTACCATTAATGTCAATACTTGTAATGAAATGATCTCTATTGTTATGGGATAATTCTGTGGAGTATCCAACTCCATAAATTTGACCATCGTATAATTTTATTTCTGATAATTCTTGAATTCCGTTGATCTGTTTTGTTGACGACCACAATTCAACTAATGAATTGTCAAAAGCTTTAAAAATTAAATCTGAGTCAATTGAACTTAATGATGACATATGACCAGCCGCATAAAGTATATTATTTGAATCCATAGTAAATGAGTTAAGATGCACTTCTGGATTGTCATTTAAAACAAAGTCATTGATGATAATTCCATTCGTGTCAATTCTATAAAGCATTAAGTTACCTCCACTCTGAACGAATAAATTGATATTCTCTTTACCAATTATTCTTTTACCAAAATCCCAAGATGCAGAGCCTATTGATTTTTCCCATATTAACTCGAAATCGGTAAGGCTATGTTTGGTACAATAAGCATCATACTCACCATTTCCCCATGAATTGGAACTACCGAATACATAAAGTGATTGTTCTATGATTATTAAATCCTTAGCCTCTTGAATGAATGGAGTTTCAATGATTTTTAAATTGAGAACGTTTAGATTAGAATCTAAGTGAATAAGAAAGTAATTCTTTTCGGAAGATTCCAAAAATGAAGTATTACCAACACCAATAAATTCATTGGTATTATATGATATTAATTTTTCAATGTTATCTTCTCCAATTGTTCCATATATTTTGGCAATTGCCGTATCATTCTGCCCAGAGCAAAACAATGAAACTATAGTTAAAAGAAGTGTTAAAAATATCTTCAAAGTGCTTCTTTAATTCGAGATAGCTTAGTAAGTAAACCTCTCATTTGTGCTAGTGGAAGCATATTTGCTCCATCTGATAATGCTTTAGATGGAGTAGGATGAGTTTCAATAAATAGTCCATCTGCACCTGCTGCAATTCCTGCCTTTGCCATTGTTTCTATTAAGTCAGGTCGGCCACCGGTAACCCCTGCAGGTTGATTTGGCACTTGTAGCGAATGTGTAACATCGTAAACTACTTTTTTTCCAGTTTTTTGCATCTCCGGAATTCCTCTAAAGTCAACCACTAAATCTTGGTAGCCAAATGTGGTTCCTCTTTCAGTTAACCAAACGGAATCATTACCTGCTTCAACAACTTTGTTTACAGCAAATTGCATCGATTCAGCGCTTAAAAACTGTCCTTTTTTAATGTTCACGATTTTACCGGTTTTAGCTGCAGCAGTTAACAAATCTGTTTGTCGGCATAAAAAAGCGGGAATCTGTAAAACATCAACATATTCGGCTGCCATTTCAGCTTCTTCTGCCGTATGAACATCTGTTAAAACGGGCACATCAAATTCCGTCTTAATATCAGCAATCATTTTTAGAGCTTCTTCATCTCCAATACCAGTAAAGGAGCTCAATTTTGATCTATTCGCTTTTCTGTAAGATGCTTTAAAAATGTAAGGAATTTTAAGATCATCAGTTATTCTAATAACCTGTTCAGCAACGGTTTTTAGTAGGTCAGCATCTTCAACTACACACGGTCCTGCAATTAAAAAAAACTGATTGTTTTCGTTTATTTTTTTTATAATCGAATTCATTGTATTTTATACTTAAAGTGTAAATTAATTCCTGCGCCGCTAAGATAACTTGAAAGTACTAAACCATCCAATTGAGCCGTGCTGATTTGTAGTTTTATACTGTTAGATTCAAATCCTAGCCCTAGGCCAAAATCAAGTCCACCCATGTTGCCGTAAGATAAAGAACTTGAACCATAAATGTGATCATTAATAAACTGCTGATGAAATAAAAAAGCAAATGGAATTCCTTTTGCAATTTGAGAATAATAGAAACCTATGTTCGTCTCAGAGTTTTTGAACCAACTTTGAGTAGTGTGAATTCCAAACGTGGCGGGAAGTTTAAATGAAAATTCTCCTAAGTTGTTTTGTTTTAAAATATTGGTAACAACAGTATCCGGGTTTTGCTCTTCAAACACCGATTGCTGATACGATGTTAGGTTTTCAATGTAAATACCCGAGTACGCGTAACTTTGGTCAACATTATAATTGATACTATTTTGATTGAACTTTATTTGTCCCAAGTCATTCAAAAAAAAGGCAACCTGACCATCACTTTTTCCAATATTTAGTGGAATTGAATAGGCAAGGTCGATTGAAAACCCAGAACCATTGTTTGAAAACATACCTGTGTTAGCCGAGTCAGTTATCGAAAAACTTGCATTAGCATAAAGTAATAACTCATCACCAAATGGAGAAGTGTACAGCGAGCTGTGCCTTAATGTTGAATTAACTGCAAATTCGCCATTTAGGTAGTTTGCTCCAACCTTGAAAAGATGTTGGTTATCAAGTTTCATCTTATACGTTGCCCCTATGGTTTGAAATCGAACAGCCTTCATATAACTTTGATTAAACTCTGCTACATTACCGGTGAAAATTTTATTTCCTTCAGCAATTAAACGGATTAAATCATTCGATAAATAACCATACCCAATAAGTCTATCAGAAAGGTTTAGGCCTATTTGTTTGTTGTCGCTAAGTTGGTATTTAAATTTAATGTTTTGAGAACTTTGAAAAAAGAATGTACTAGACTTAGGTAGTTTATTCGTTAGTCTATCGACAATATTTTGATCAATGGAATTCCCATTAAACAAACGGTATACAATGTTTGTTTTAATGAAATTTGATTGTAAATAATTCTCCGAATTTATATCCAACGAATGTTTAAAATCATCGGTTATGGGACTCGAAAAGTTTTGTGCAACAACAGAATTGCAAGCCAATAGAACAAAAAGAAAACCTAACAGTTTATTCATTGTTCGTGGTATTAACGTTAATAGCTGATACTAATACTATTTCAACAAAATCTGATTCACCGCTTACAATTGAAACACCCTCAGTATTAGTTAAATTAAGTGTTGAGCTAATCAGCATCTTTGAGCCGTTTGTCAAATTATCAATTGTTTCTGGTTTAATCTCAATTGGCACCAAAGTCCAATCGGCTCCGGGTTGATATGGTGGTGCAATTGTTAAATCAGTCGTTAAACTGTCAACGAATTCCATATTTTCATCAAATATCAGCAGCGCGGTAGTTAGGTCGAATGGGAAGTGATTTTTAAGTAATAAGTTGAGATTCCCCGAGTTTATAGCATTGTAAAATTTTTCTTCTGCAAATTTATAATCCACTGTATCTTCAATTACAAGATCGGTAACTACTAACTGTAATGGGATGTCAATTTCAAAACCTAATTTTAATCCTGTATTGTAATAAATGAAATCGTTGTTTCCACTGATGTTTCCTAATGGGTTTATTTCAAGGTTTAATTCATATGAAAGTTGATCAGGCATACTGCTTAACACTTCTGAAAGGTTAGAATTATCAATGTTAACATCAACTTCTACATAACTTGATTTGAATGCTGGCCTTTGACTAGGGTAATGGTAAGCTCGCGAAATGTTAATTGTATTGAACGTAGTATTTAAATCCACAGAGTTGTTGTTCGCAGAATTTATTCCACTAATCAAAAGATCACTTGCCCTTAAATCCATACCAATTTCATTTTCAACATACAGCTTTATAGCAGGGTTTAAAACGTTCAATTGTCCTGATTTAAAGAGATTAAAAGCGTCAATTTCAGAATATTGCTTATTAAGTACTACGTTTTGGTTTTGGAAATAGCCTTTTGCGAACTCTGGTATGGCTTCAATAAACTTGGTTTTAATAGCAACGGTATCTAGTTTGCTTATGCTTACAGCATCCCCATTTGGGTCAACGGTGATTTTAAATACCGCAGCTGACACATTAAAAGAGTTTAAGTTATTCCCTCGTAAATCAAGGGCATATTCTGATAAATCAAACTGTTGCGTGACCGATCCTAGGTTTCCAGAACTGGCAGCTGGAATGGTCATATTTATTTTAAAAGGAGCACCATTTTTAGAAGCTCCTAATAATTCATACTCGAACAACAATACTTCCTCAATTTGATTTGTAATTTCAATTTCAAAAAATCCACTCTTGAATTCTAGGTCAACCAATTTAACACCTTTTAAACCAAAAACGGTATTTTCAGTATCTGACTCAAGCACCTGACTAGGGGCAAAAGTTAAAGGACCAATAGGTATATTGAAATATTTAACGTTTGGAGTATCAGGTAAGCTAAATAGGCTATCTACTTTTAGTTTGTATAAATCTTGTTTATAAAACAAATGGTAAGCATTATCAGCATCGGTACTTAAAATATTAGAATTTAAAAGGTGATTAAGATTTAAATCTGTTTTTATAATAGGACCAACTACATCTACATTCCAATTGGGTCTTTCAATTACCCTTCTGCAACCCAATATTGTTGTGAATATTAATAGAATGAACAGCAATTTTTTCAACAGATAATTTTGCAGCTAATATAAGATGAATTGCTTTTAACTTGTCACTGTTAATGTTTATCGAAAATTATTAGGAAAATGCATTTAGGAAGAATACATTTGTACGAAATTCGAATAAATATATGATTTTCGATTATGCCAAATAAGAAGTTTTTTATCACTTGGATTGTTTCTGCAATTTTTATGTATGCCATGTCCTTTGTATGGCATGGAGTGATTCTAAACGATCTAGCACGATTAACGTATCCTAAAGATGTGTTTTTAAGCTTGGCAGCTTTTGCTTACTTAGGCTTAGGCTTTGCATTGGCAATAGCGATTCATTTCATTGCGTATAAAAAATATAGATTTATTAGAGGATTTGTTTTTGGAATCCCTCTGGGCCTTTTTGTATATTTAATAGCTTTTGTATTTGGTATTTCATTTAACGCTACTCCACAACTTGCACACGTAATTGTTGATTTAATTTGGCAAGTTACTGAACAAGGATTAGGCGGCTTTGTTGGTGCATCTGTCTATTCAATAGTTGCTTTTCAAGAAAAAGAAGCTGCAAGGGAGCAGGCTTAGATTTTCGTATATTTACCTTTCCATCTTAGTTCCAACCACTTTTTAATTTCTTTCTCTCGCTTGTTGTTGCCCGGTTGGTAAAAAGCTTCTCCACTTATTTCATTTGGCATATATTCTTGTTCGGCGAAATTGTTTTCGTAGTTATGAGCGTACTGATAATCTTTGCCGTAATCAAGTTCTTTCATTAACTTAGATGGAGCATTTCTTAAATGCAATGGTACAGGTAAATCACCAGTATCTTTAACCGCTTGTTGTGCCATACCAATGGCTTGGTAAGAGGCATTACTTTTAGCAGAGCAAGCTAAATAAATAACACATTGCGATAATATGATTCTACATTCTGGGTAACCAATAACAGCTACCGCTTGAAAACAATTTTGAGCAATAACGAGTGCATTAGGGTTTGCGTTTCCTACGTCTTCTGAAGACAAAATGATCAGCCTTCGAGCAATAAATTTCGGGTCCTCACCACCTTCAATCATACGAGCTAACCAATAAACAGCAGCATTTGGGTCGCTACCGCGGATTGATTTAATAAACGCCGAAATGATGTCGTAATGTTGTTCTCCGTTTTTATCGTATCGTGATAAGTTGGTCTGAATGGCGTTGGTTACCAATTCGTCGGTAATAGTAATTTCACCACCTTGATCTCCACTTTGAACAACCAACTCCAGAGCGTTTAAGAGCTTTCGAGCATCACCACCAGATATTTTTAAAAGCGCATCCGTTTGTTCAAGTATTATGTTCTTTAGTTTTAATTCTGCGTCGTTTTTAATGGCGTGATTGATTAAGCTATTAAGATGGATTTTAGATAAAGGCTCTAATACAAAAACTTGGCATCGTGAAAGCAAGGCAGAAATAACTTCAAATGAAGGATTTTCGGTAGTAGCCCCAATTAAGGTAACAGTTCCCTGTTCAACCGCTCCTAACAATGAATCTTGCTGCGATTTTGAAAAACGATGAATTTCATCAATAAATAAAACAGGCCTGCCAGTGCTAAAGAGCGTGTTACTTTTAGCTTTATCAATTATTTCACGTACATCTTTCACCCCTGAGTTAACTGCACTAAGCGTGTAAAAAGGTTGCTTTAGAGAATTACTGATAACCGAAGCCAGCGTTGTTTTTCCAACTCCCGGAGGTCCCCATAATATAATACTTGGAATATGTCCATCATCAATAGCTTTTCGTAAAAAAGATTCTTTTCCAATAAGCTTTTCTTGACCCAAATATTGGTCTAAAGTTTTCGGCCGTAGACGTTCAGCTAGAGGTAAACCAATTTGCATCCTCCAAAGGTAAATAGTTTAATGCTGTAATTCTTATCTAACAATCAATATTGGTATACTATAGCGTTGATGTTCATTCCAGCGCCTACCGATGCTAAAAGAATAAAATCGCCTTTTAATATTTCATGGCCTTCGAGTTTTCCTTTTATGACTAAATCAAGCAAAGTGGGAACCGTTGCAACTGAGCTGTTTCCTAGCTTGTGAATACTCATTGGCATTATTCCATCAGGAACAGGCATTTGGTAAAGTTTGTAAAATCTATGAATGATGGCCTCGTCCATTTTTTCATTGGCTTGATGAATTATTACCTTTTTAATTTTGTCAATGGAGACGGCACTTTTATCCAATGCAGATTTCATTGCTAGCGGAACATTACTTATAGCGAACTCATAAATTTTTCGCCCGTGCATTTTTATATAATTTATTTCCTGTGGTAAATCAGGATTGTAAGATTGCCCGTAAAACAAAAAATACGTTTCTTCAAAAGTGTGACTTTGAGCTGCAGAACTTAAAATTCTTCCTCCGTCATTTTTATCGGTTTTTTCAATAACGCAAGCTGCTGCTCCATCAGAATAAATCATTGAATCTCTATCGAAGGGATCTACAACTCGAGATAATGTTTCGGAGCCAATAACCAAGCATTTTGATGCAATACCAGATTTTATAAAAGCTTCGGCTTGAATAACACCTTGTACCCAACCAGGGCAACCAAAAATAACATCGTATGCAACACAGTTGTTGTTCCTAATTTTAAGGTTGTATTTTACTCTAGATGCTATACTGGGTAACATGTCGCATTGGTTTGATTTTGACGTGACATCGCCAAAATTTTGAGCTAGTATAATGTAATCTAACTCTTCAGAGTTTATCCCCGAATCTTCGATGGCTCTTTGCGCGGCAATTGTTGCCATGTCGCTATTTTTAAGTTCATCATTTACATACCGACGTTCTGATATACCTGTAATTTCTTTGAATTTTTTGATTACAATTTCATTAGAGTGCTTCAGTTTTACTTTTTGATTGTCGTAAAAAGCACTCTTTATGAAATCCTCGTTTTTCTGCACCAATTCCGGAATGTAACTTCCTGTTCCTGTAATCTTACAATTCATATTTAAATCTATTTTTAAAGCTAAACATTTGACTAAAATTCCATCAATAACAAACAAAGTTATACTGTTTGTTTAGAAAGAGAATTGTAAAGTTAACTTTGTACATAATCATGATAAAATAATTGTAAATGCAAGTATTAGATCTTAACCCTAAGGAAGTTTGGAGCCATTTTGTTGAATTAAACAAAGTTCCAAGACCCTCAAAAAAAGAACAAAAAGTTATTAAATTCATGCTTGAGTTTGGCAAACGATTAGGCTTGCCAACCGAGCGTGACGAAGTAGGTAACGTATTAATTACAAAACCGGCTACATCAGGAATGGAAGATCGTAAAACGGTTGTTTTACAAAGTCATTTAGATATGGTGCATCAAAAAAATTCTGACACCGTTTTCGATTTCGATAATGACCCTATAAACTCATACATCGATGGCGAATGGGTTACTGCTGATGGAACTACTTTAGGTGCTGATAATGGTATTGCTGTAGCTGCTTCAATGGCGGTTTTAGAGTCCAAAACTATTGTTCATCCTGCAATAGAAGCTATTTTTACTATTGATGAAGAAACCGGAATGACCGGTGCATTTGCTTTAAAACCTGGATGGTTGAAAGGTGAAATCATGTTAAACATGGATTATGAAGACGAAGGTGAACTTTGTATAGGTTGTGCCGGTGGAATTGACAACGATGTTACTTTACCGATAACTAGAGAGGCAGTTCCAGTTGGTTCTTTTGGAGTTGCGTTGAATTTAACTGGTTTGAAAGGTGGTCACTCTGGTGTTGAAATTCATCTACAAAGAGGTAATGCGAACAAGGCAATGGCTAGGTTGGTAGCCGAGTTATCTGCAAAGCACAGTTTTAGGTTATCAGAATTTGACGGAGGCAGTTTACGAAATGCAATTCCTCGTGAAGCTTTTCTAACAGGAGTTGCTCCTAATGATCAAAAAGAAGCTTTTCATAAAACAGTAGAGGCTTTTGCTGAAACATTGGCTTTTGAGTTAAGAAAAACGGATCCAAATTTAAAGTTAGAGGCTGTTGCTACTGAAATGCCTGTTAGTGTATTAACTTCTTTTTCGCAATTTTCGTTAACCAAATCGGTCAATGCTTTTCCTAATGGGGTTTACAAATGGAGCAACGACATGGAAGGCTTAGTTGAAACATCAACCAATCTTGCTAGAATAAAGACGCATAGTGAAAACATTCAAATTCAAGCATTAACAAGAGGATCATTGGATTCAGGTAAACTTGATTTGGCTAATAGCATCAAAGATTTGTTTGAATTAGCAGGCGCTGAGGTTGATAATAGAGGAGATTACCCAGGTTGGAACCCAAACCCGAATTCAGAAATTTTAGCAATTGCGGGTGATATTTACAACGATCTTTTCGATAAAATTCCTGAAATAAAAGCCATTCATGCAGGATTAGAGTGCGGAATAATTATGAGTAGTCAAACTCAACTAGATTCAGTTTCTTTTGGACCAACGATTAGAAATCCTCATTCTCCGGATGAGAAGATAAATATTGCCACGGTTGAGAAATTTTGGACCTACCTTTTAGAGTTACTAAAAAGAACACCTACTAAATAATAACTAAACCTAGCGTCTAATTCATTAAACAACAAGTGATTTAATGTGTTAAGCAAATCAATGTATCGAGTTTTGTACAACTGAAAAAACAACGAATTTATATCAGAATACTTACTTGTCTATTCTGCCACTTTATTGATAGGTAAAAGAAAAACAGTTTTAGGTTCAACCGTTTTAGCGTAAATCTGCCTAGGGCCGGTTTTTATAATTTAATCAATCCTTTAAGAACAATAGGTATGACCTTAATATACCGCCCTGCTTTTAATATTTCAGTATTGGTAGGTAAATCTTGCAGGGTTCCAAATTTGTCAATTTCTGATTTAAGCAGTTCACTTAAAAGTTGTTACATATTTTTTCCATCAATGAAAGTTTTTTTCTCCGACTTCAATTTTAATTTCTAATTCGTTTTCCCTCGGCGGGATTGGGCAGGAGTACTTATGGTTGTAGGAACAATAAGGATTGTAACACTTGTTAAAATCAATCAATATTTTGTTGTTTTCTACATCAATCGAATCTGGTTCTATGTACCTGCCACCACCATAAGTTTCAAAGCCTGAGGTGCCATCAATAAAAGGGATAAACAAATCTTTGTACTCGTTTTCAAGGTATCTGTTTACATCGTAATACACATGTAATTTGTTTGTGGTTCCATTTAAATTAAAAGTGGCAATTCCTTCTTCTTGCATTAACATGGTTCGCTCGGTTGTAGTTGTCATTCTAAAAGTGTCCACCGTATCATTTAAAGCAAAATCAGCCCAAACTAAATACGTTGAGTCCGTTGGATAAAAATTCAAGCTTACAAAATTCTTTCTGTCTTCGTCGGTTAGTGGAGAACCTTCGGCAGCATATTCTTTGTTTGTTTTAATACGATGTTCTTTTATACTTTGCTGGTAGTACGATATTTTAGGCTTTTTACTGCAAGCAGAAAAGAACATTACAACTAGAAATAATAATAGATGAGGGTTTAAGGTCATAATCAATTGTAAATACCAAAAGTAGAAGGATAAATTTGAAATATCAGAAGTATATCAAGACAATCTGTCAGAATCACTTCTAGTGGCATATGCTTTGAAAAAAAGCAATTCGCAACCAAATGGGAGTATTTTCCAAATGGTTATGACAAATACTAATGTTTAACTTAAAATAGCTGTAAAAATGGCAAAAGGAACAATTAACGTTCAGGCGGAAAATATCTTTCCGATAATTAAAAAGTTTTTATATTCAGAGCACGAAATATTCTTGCGTGAGTTGGTATCAAATGCAGTAGATGCAACATCTAAATTGAAAGCCCTTCAAAAAATGGGTGAATATGATGGCGAACTTGGCGATATTAAGATTGAAGTTTCAATCGATAAAAAAGCTGGAACTCTTACCATAAGCGATAAAGGTATCGGTATGAATCAAGAAGAAGTAGAAAAATACTTAAACCAAGTAGCATTTTCAGGAGCGTCTGAATTTCTTCAAAAATATGAAGGCAAAGCTGATGATGCAGGTATTATCGGAAACTTTGGTTTGGGTTTTTACTCTGCTTTTATGGTTTCAACTAAGGTTGATGTTGTTACAAGATCTTACAAATCTACTGACGAAAAAGAAGCAGTAATTTGGAGTTGTGATGGAAACCCTGAATACACTATTGAGAAAACAACTAAAAAGGGGAGAGGTTCTGACATCGTTTTACATATTACTGATGAAGACAAAGAATTTTTAGAAGAAAATAGAATTCAAGGTATCCTTGATAAATTCTGTAAATTTTTACCAGTTGAAATCAAATTTGGAACTAAAACTGAGTTAGTTGATAATGCTAAAGGTAAAAAGGATAAAGATGGTAAAATTGAAAAAGTTGAGGTTACAGTTGACAAGATAATTAACAACCCAAACCCAGCTTGGAAAAAATCACCTACCGAATTAAAAGACGAAGACTATAAAAGTTTCTACCGTGAATTGTATCCAATGACCTTTGAAGAGCCATTGTTTAACATTCATCTGAATGTAGATTACCCATTCAATTTAACAGGAGTTCTTTATTTCCCAAGACTTAAAGACAAGTTTGAGTTTCAGAAAAACAAAATTCAATTGTACAGCAATCAGGTGTTCATCACAGATTCTGTGGAGAACATAGTACCTGAGTTTTTAACATTATTACATGGTGTAATTGACTCTCCTGATATTCCTTTGAATGTTTCTCGTAGCTATCTACAAACAGATTCTAATGTTAAGAAAATAGCTTCTCACATATCTAAAAAAGTAGCTGATAAGCTAGCTGATATGTTCAAAAATGACCGTGAAGATTTCCAAACTAAATGGGATGATATCAGAATCTTTATTGAGTACGGAATGCTTACTGATGAGAAATTTTGGGACAGAATAAAGGATGTTTACCTTTTTAAAAACACCAAGGATGAGTATTACACCATTGATGAATACAGAGCTTCCATAGAAGAAAATCAAAAAGACAAAGACGGTAAAATCGTTCATCTTTATACTTCTGACAAAGTTGCTCAACATGAATATGTTGCTCAAGCAGAAAATAGAGGTTACGATGTAACCATTATAGATGGCGCTTTAGCAGCTCATATGGTTCAAAAATTTGAACAAAGCTTAGAAAACGTAACTTTTGCAAGAGTTGATGCAGATACTATTGATAAGTTGATTCAAAAAGTAGATGCTCCAAAATCGAATCTTACGGAGGATCAGGAAAAAGAGTTGAAAGAATTGATTGAAGGTGTTGTTGAAAAAGAAAGTTATTCTGTTCAGTTTGAGAGTTTAACTGAAAAAGATAACCCAATGGTCATTACTCAACCTGAGTTTATGCGAAGAATGAAAGAACAGAGCATGACCGGTGGTGGTGGAATGATGGGAATGGGTAACATGCCTGACATGTACAACCTAGTTGTTAATGTAAACCATCCTTTGGTAAGTAAAATGCTTATCGAAACTGATGCTGATAAAAAAGGCCAATTAGCAAAACAAGCTGCTGATTTAGCAAAACTATCTCAAGGGTTGTTGAAAGGTGAAGCACTTTCTAACTTTATTAAAAGATCAGTTGAGTTAATCGACTAATCTTTTAAAACATAGTATGGAGCCCAAGTATTGTAAAATGCTTGGGCTTTTTTTATGATCTAAATTTAAAAATAAACTGCTTGTTTGTGATTAAAAACAGCTAAAACTTTCCCCAATAATTCTTGATTTAAAAAAGGGGAATTGGAGCTTTTACTAATTTTGCTGTCGCTTGAATAAACCCATTTTACAGTTGGATCGAAACAAGTCAAATTAGCCGAATTTCCAACTAAAATTTCCGGAGTTTCAATGCCTAAAATTTCTCGAGGGTTTATAGCTGCTTTATCCACAAATTTATCGTGAGGCAATTGCTCTGATATGTGTTCGTTGTAGAGCGCATAAAAAGTTTCAAGCATTATAATACCAAACGAGGCATAATCAAATTCAACGTCTTTGTTCTCAATGTTTTCCGGTGTATGGTTACTTGATAAAACATCTATAGTATCGTCCAATAATCCTTTTAATAAAGCTTTTTGGTCTGCTTTTGTTCTTAAAGGAGGGAACAACTTGAAATTAGAATCAAAACCTTCTAAAACTTGATCGGTAAAAATTAAATTCATTATGGTGGTCTCTGAACTTAATGAAGCTTGTTCTTTTTTACCTTGTTTGATCAGTTTTACCGCTTTTTGTGAAGATATTGGTCCGATATGAAGTTTCCCATTGGTATATTCATTCAAATATAAATCACGAACAATCATCAATTCTTCAGCAATCGATGGCAAGCCTTTTAAACCCAACATGGTTGAAGTTTCCCCTTCGTTCATTTTACCTTCAGCACTAAGGCTTTCATCGTTTGGCATGTTTAAAATCAACCCGTCAAACCCCTTGGAATACAACAATCCTCGGTACATCATACTAGTATCTTTAACCGATTGATTACCATCAGTAAAGGCAATTGCACCAGCTTGTTTCATATCAAACAATTCTGCTAAATTTTCTCCTTTAGCTTTTCGTGATATTGTTCCATAAGGATACAAGTCAACCAAATGGTTTTGACTTTGCTGTATTGCATAATTAACTCCCGATTTTGAGTCTACAACAGGCTTTGTATTGGGTAAAACTGCTATTGCCGTAAACCCACCTTTTGCTGCTGCATTTAAACCCGATTCAATGTCTTCTTTGTATTCGTAGCCTGGATCATTCAATTGAGCTCTGAAGTCAAACCAACCGATTGAAACATGTAGATTATTTGATTTTACAACCTTTGCTTTTGGCTCAGAAATATTGGTGGCAATTTGTTCAATGGTTCCATTGGTAATTAGTATATCTCGCTTTTTTCCATTTAGCGGATTTCTTGAATCAACAATAGTTGCGTTTTTGATGAGCAATTTCATAATGTAAAATTATTTAAGTAATCTCAATAATGCCATTTCAATGAGTAAAAAAATCAAGGTAAGTATTAACATGAACTGCCATAAAGGAGTACCTGAGGTGCTATATTTTAAAGCTTTGGTAACTTCATCGAGCTTTACATCGAGTAAACTAATCTGATTAAAATACTTTTGACTCATCATCTCAACTAGTTCTGTTTTTGAATAATAATCGAGCTCTGATTCGTTTCGGTCGTAATTATAAGCAACTCCAGCAACTATTTGTGTTCCGTTCATTATGTTATAATGACCAGCTTGCTCAATTTGGTTGTATTCTTTAAGCATTGTTTTGTTTCCCGATTTCTTTACTTCAGGAATTATTTCAATTTTTAGAGCTTTGTTGTTTATGGTTAAATCATAATTAGTGTTGCTCGAAAGGTTGATAGAAATGAGTTGATTTAAGCCAACAATATTAAAAAGTTGATTTGTTTTTACACCTTGTAAGGCCATTTGATATAAAACCGGAACAAACAAGGCATGATTTTTAAAAGTACTTGAAGAATCGTTGAATGAGGAAGTCGCATAATAAAGGCCACCAGAGAACCCTTCTACTTCACCAATAAACAATTGTTTATTATCTGTGGTGAAAATATTTTTCACTCCAATTAAAGGAGGAGTAACAGTGTAATACTTTTTTAGAATTGGTAAATCTAAATTGGATTCGATAGAACTGAATACATTTTTAAATACTGGGTGCTCGTAATTTATATTTTGAATTTGGACCTTGTTTTTTACTAGGTCACCAAATTTTGGTATTCCTAAATTTTGAATAGACTCTGTTAAGATAAAGCCCTCTTCCATTGGTGGAATATATAAAGCCGCTCCACCATTAATCAGATATTGATTGAGTTTTTCAATCAAAGCAGTGCTTAAATTATTCATTTCATACAGAATTACAAAATGTTGACTGTCAAGTGATTCAAGGTTTAATTTCTCGCTGAACTGTTGGCTTAAATTGAAAAATGGGTCAGTTTTGAAAAGCTTATTGAAAGCAGATAAAGAGTCTTGTTCATTTATTACTAAGACATTGATTTTATTGATTAGCTGATAGCTAAAGAAAAATTGATCGTCGAATGTAATAGGGTAATCAGTAATCTCAATTTTACCATTTATAATACCACCTTGGTTCAAAGTAAAACCAAGATTTATTTCTTTCGATTCTTTACCTAATAAATCAATAGATGAAATTGCTTTTTGTTGATCGTTTAAAAAAAGCTTTACTGAAATACCTGTCAAGTCATCGTTTCCGGTATTTTTTATACTAACTTTTAACTCTTCAGGTTGGCCTATTTTTCTAATTGGATCAACAAACCAACAGCTATCTACGAATACATTGTTTTTTAATTGAGCTTCTAAATAAATAAGTTTGACATCTATGTTAGAGTCTAAAGATTCAGGAAGGTTTTCGAAAACTGATTTTTGTCCGTCAGTTATAAAGTAAGATGTTTTGTTTTTTGCTTCGCTGCGCAGCAATACTTCAGATTGACGGGTAGCAACATCATTAAACGATTTGTACTTATAAGTAAGATCTGTTTTATCAATTAAGTTTAACGTTCCTTCATGGTTGTATAAACGTTGTTGCTCACCTAAAAAATTGTTGGTTATAAGCTGAAACTCGGTGGTTTTAGTATAAGCTTCAGTAATATTACGAGCATATTGTTTGCCCACGTTAAAAAGATCGGCCTCAGCGGCAACAGAGTTCATACTGTAAGAGTTATCAAGGTAAATACTTACAGCATTTTCCCCTGTTTTGTTTTTTACAGCATCGTCAATAAGGATTGGCTGAGAAAAAGTCAAAACCAAAAAAGTTATTGCTAATAACCTAGCCAATAGAATTAGCAAGTTTTTTAGCCTGCTGTGCGATTTTGTTTGTTGTTGTACTTCTTGTAGAAATTTAACATTCGAAAAAAGCACGGTTTTGTACCTTCTGAAATTAAAAAGATGAATAATTATTGGTATTGCAAGGGCTGTTAAAGCCCATAAGAATTGCGGATATACAAAGTTCATTCGCCGGCAAAAGTAAGCATAGCAATTGTGAAAATCAGTTAACTTTTTCGTCTTTTTATTTCAGCTTCAATTAACTGTAATTCTTTACTGGTTTGACCTGCTACTGCGCTGTTTTCCTGAGCTCTTCTTATCAAGTAGGGCATGGTAAAGCGAACGGGACCATAAGGTAAATATTTACTTGTGTTGTAACCGTTTTTTGCTAACACAAAACTTATGTTATCACTCATGCCATATAATTGAGAGAAATAAATTCGTTGGTCGCTTTTTGGGATTTGCTTTTCACTCATCAACTCTGTTAAGTATATGCTTGATTTTTCATTATGAGTTCCAGCGCAAATCCAAACAAAGTCAAGATTTGCTACACTTGTTTTAAGCGCCAAATTATAGGCATCATCCGTAGCCTGTTTGTTCGGGTTAATTGGTGTCTGGTATCCTTTTTCTTGGGCTCGTAAGTTTTCTTTTTCAAGATAAGCGCCACGTACAAATTTAATTCCTGTATAATAGGCATGCTGCTTACTCTTAGCTATAAGTTCCTTCAAATAAGCCAAACGATCATGTCGGTACATTTGTAGCGTGGTGTAAACAATCGGTTTTGACTTGTTGTATTTAGCCATCATGCTTTCAGCAAGTTTGTCAATGGCAATCTGAATCCAAGTTTCTTCAGCATCAATAAACAAACGTGTGTCGCATTTAGCAGCCATCTCGCAAATTTCATCAAGTCGTTGAACTCCTTTTAGGTATAATTTTTTCTCGCTGAAATTTAATTCTTTACCAGCAGAAACTTTTTCTAGAATCGAATGTTTAGCAAGGCCGGTCATTTTTAAACATCCGAACGGAATATTGGGATTACCTTTGGATTTTTCTAGAATATGAATAAGTTCATTTTTGGTTTTATCAAAATCAGATTCCTTTTGAGCTGCTTCAACCGAATAATCAAGTATAGATCCTACATTGTGATTACCTAAAGTTGCAATACTATTTTCACAATCGTTGATGCTCGCACCTCCACAAAATTGACGGAATATTGTTCTTTTAACAATCCACCCAATTGGCAGGTGAATTTTTAAAGCAAACAATGCAAGATTACCAAAAAAATTAACCAAACCTGGGCTTTTGAACATTTTGAATATCAGGTATGAAAATCTTAGTTCTTCATTTCCACGAAAAGAAAAGGCCGTTTTCGTATCCTTCAGGTCGATGGTTGATCGATTTACATAGTCATTAAGTTCGTTGTACATTATTGGCGATTAAAAAGCAAACATAAATTGAAATTATTTTAAAATTTCGATTAACGCAGGAAATTAAATTTTTACTTAATAGCACATATTACATGGTACGTCCAAAGGTTTTTCTTGAACGCTTTCCATTGGTATAAACCACATTTATAATGGTCTTTAGCAAATCTAGATACGTTGGGATGCAATAAGTTGTACGTAATGGACGGAAGAGTCCCTGCTAGATAAGCATAATACATTCGCTTGGCTGACTTAGTTATCTGCTTAGAGTAATCTTTAGTTTTGACATTCGTAAAACCTTTTAGTGATAATTCGTTAGCAAACCATTTCGCAGTTACCAAACTCGAAACGCCCCAGGTTGCACCCCATTTTTTTACAAAACTTTCGGGGTCTTTTTGGTCATCAGTTCCTAGAAAACAATCGCTCATAATTAGACGACCACCTTTTTTTAACACTCTAAAAGCTTCAGCAATAAATAGTGATTTATCTCTAGCTGACGAAACACTTTCACAAGCCCAAACAACATCAAATTGGTCCTCTTTAAAATTTGTTTTGGTATAATCTTGAAGATCAAAATTTATAAACGTTTCTAAATTTCTTTCTTTAGCTGTATGTTTTGCATAAGCCACTTGTTTCTCGCTTAGCGTAATTCCTGTAACTTTTGCTTTTTTGTTTTTAGTAATAAAAACTGCAGCTCCCCCAACACCACACCCAGCATCGAGTACTTTATCTGTAGATTTTATATCGGCCAATTCCATTAATACTCGATTGGTATTATGAACTGCTTCTGTAAAATTTTTCACACCTGGTTCCCAAATTCCGTAATGTAAAGACATACCATCCTTTAAATTCCACCATTTTTCGTAGTGTATTTGAGTGGTGTTGTAATATTCAGCTATATCGTTGGTGGTAAACAAGGTGAGCAAAACTACCTAATTGAATGTCTTAAACAATAAGTAATTTTAAAATTTATTTGATTGTGAAGAGTCTTAATATTTTCAGAACATTGAAACCCTAACGTACATGCATGGACGATAATTTAAAAAAGGTAATCAAGCTGTTATATGCTCCTAAAGTAGATATAGGAGTATTACCAGTTCGTCAACCTTTTCCTACAGCCAATAAAGCAATATGGTCCCTTTGTAATGAATATTTAAACCGAAATATTAGAGGCTATGAGAGATTACCAAATGGGTAAAATTGGGTATTTGGTTGAGCGCGATTTAAATTAAAAGGTTTTGATATCGAAGGTAATTATTGATTTGCTCTAATTGTCGGAACGTTATTCTAAGTTTTTACTCCTGAATCATCACTCTTGTTTGTGAAGTTTTTGGCTTTGCTTTTAAGCCTTCTGCCCATTATTAAGCCAACGCCAGCTCCCAATGCTACTCCGGCCGAAACATTCTCAAACGCAACACCAAGTAAAGTCCCGATTCCCGTTCCAATAGCAATACCTAGAGCCATATAATTTTTAACCTTCAATCCGTAGCGTGTTATTTCATAACAATTTTACCAAAGCTAATTACTCCTTTTCGCAGCAAGGGGTAGTCAAGTCGTCTTTTTTTGTCGACAAATTTTGAATAGGGCATTACTTTGGTCATTGCCATAATTATGAGAATTACAGTACAGGCATCTTTAATATTTTCAGTTTCATGAAGAAACAATTCATCGTCCTCACCTGCTATTTTTAAAGAAAGCTGCCAAACAGATATTTGAGTTGAGATAGAAGTAAGACTAAAACTTTTAGATTTCTCCTTTATTACTTCTTTAGAAACAATAATACCTTGAACTCCAGTGGTCTCTCGCCATCTCCCAAAAGTGAATTTCAATATTTTGAAAAAATGCCTGTATTTTTTTGATTCAAAATTATACTCATAGCCATGGGTGGTTACCAAGGCTAATGTACAAGCTACCATAGGTATTATTCCTGCCAAATTCTCAAACCACATTAAGGCCAATCCGAAAAGGCCAATAGCAACAAAAAATACTTTTATACCCGGCGGAAAATAGGGCTCTTCAAACTTATGCTCTTTAAAAGGTAATGGTTCGCTCATTAAATATTCATTTATTTATGATCAGCAATTTGCTTTGAGTTGCTTTTTGATAGCTTATCTTGATAAGATACAAGCCATCGGATAAATTACTTGCATCAAAAAACCATTTGTTGATGCCAGAATTTGTTGCTGTGTAAATCTGTTCTGAAACAAATCTTCCTTCAATGGTTATTAATGAAATCGTAAAAACCTCACCTTCGGTAGCATTAAAGTCAACAGCAGTTATAGCTTTAGCAGGGTTTGGATAAACACGATTGATTAAGTTCTGATTTGAGAATTGATCAAGTCCTGTAACCCCGATTACATCAAAGCTAAAGTAACCTTTTGGAGCACTCATTGGTCTAGTAAGGTTTTTCCCTGAAACTGCTGTTGCATCAAAATAATAGTAAACCGTCGCTCCATAATTTTGATTCGGAATAGTAGCTTTCCATTCATCAAGTGGGTTGCTAGTTGGTGTCATATTAACTAAATTAAACACTGCCGCAGTATCTGTAGTCCAATACATTTTTACATTATTTATTCCTGTTCTATGCGAAGCTAAAGCTGTGATTTGGTAATTATTTCCGTTGTCTTCTTGATTTGCTATCGGGAAATGATTAATCAGTAAAGGATCTTGAACCCCTATAGTATGAGTAATGCAATGAATGGCTCCACCAAGAGGAATAATTGAACTGCAATCAATACCTTGAATCTTGTAACCGGGCATCATTTCTTTAATTCTGTCAAGGGCAACTTGATCTTCAGAAATGTTGTAAATTGGAACCAAAATAGTATTGTTTATGAACAACATGTTGGCGTAGGTGTAGTAATTACCACCTTGATTTGGCCATTTACCATTTGGTGGAGTTGGCATGTCAATTCTTTCAATATTAAAGTTTTCGCCATCAGAAGTTTTAAAATTATTCAATATGTAGTCAATGTTGGCTTCAATTTGAGGGCCATCGGATATTCCTGAAGGATACTCACTAAAGAGCAGTGTATTTTCATTCATCAATTTCATATGCATATCAATATGATGAATACCATCGTAGGGTAAAACCGTCATATTAATGTATGGATCAATGCCTAAATAATCCTTCATAATGGCATCAACTTCAGCTTTAGTTTTGTCTGTATTTTCATCAAGTACAAGATTTGAAGAAAAACCTGCTTTAATTCCATCGCTCATAAAGTTACCTCCAGTGTGGATCAATCGTTCAGGGTTGGCTGCAGTTTCATATAAATTGATGTTAAGTCTTATCGCTATCTTATGAGCAACAATATCGTCAAGCGGTCGTGGTCGGTTGTAAACCCAATCAACCATTACCAGACTATCAACACCATTTACATAAGCTGAATTGCCGAAGTAATCGCGCATCCAGATACTATTGAAACCTGTTTGTAAATATTCAACGTTACTTAAACTAACTCCTCCAGCTTGAAGATAATTTTTCACATTGTTTGAATCTGAACAAACCACAATTACTTTAGCCTCTTCACGGCCGTATCTTACAATATTTCTTAGTATAGAAGTGTATCCTGCCCAAGTGAGCACCAAGTATTCAACTTCTTCCCATTCAGCCATGTTGCGGGCATTGCTGGGAGCTATTGTTGCTTTTTTATTTATATCGAAAGAACTTAGGTAGGCAGGCATTTGTATTTTTTCATCTTCAGTTAGCCATCGTGGCAGCATTTGACCAAAAGAGGTCATAGAAGTCATATAGAGTGCTAAAAAAAAAATTTGCTTCATTTCTCAAAAGTAATCCTCCTTAGCTAAATTCGAACAATCTTTTTTAAAGGCATCTCATTACTATGTTTGAAACTTATACTTTTGCGGCCTTATACAGAAACAAACAATTAGGGATGTGCATGCTTCAAAATAGAATGTTTGTTAATTAAATACGTCTTTACAATTAAAAGTAACTGAAATGAAAAAAATAAGATTGTTATTCATTGTACTTATTGGAGCATTATCGATGCAATCATGCGGCTACAATACAATGGTTGAACAAGAGGAAGTAGTTGCTCAAAAATGGGCTGATGTACAAACACAGTATCAGCGTAGAGCCGATTTAATTCCAAATTTGGTAAATACCGTAAAGGGATTTGCAACACAAGAAAAAGAAGTTTTAACTCAAGTGGTTGAAGCTAGAGCAAAAGCTACAAGCATGAACATTAATGCTGGAGATTTAACACCCGAAAAACTACAACAATTTCAATCAGCTCAAGGCGGATTGCGTTCAGCATTAGGGCGTTTAATGGTAGTTGTAGAAAAATACCCTGAGTTAAAATCGAATCAAAACTTTCTGGAATTACAGGCTCAATTAGAAGGCACTGAGAACCGTATATCAGTGGCGCGTCAGAAATTTAACGCAGCAACAAAAGAGTTTAATTCGAGTATTCGCAAATTTCCAAGTGTACTCTTTGCTAGCTCATTTGGCTTTGAAAAGAAACCTTATTTTGAAGCTGAAGAGTCAGCTAAATCCGCACCAACCATTGAGTTTTAATGAGCGCTAAAAACTTTTTCTCTAAAGACCAACAAACTCAAATAGTTAATGCTATTAAAGAGGCAGAGTTAAACACTTCTGGCGAAATTCGTGTACATGTTGAAGAACATTGCAAAGTTAATGTGATGGATAGAGCAGCTTATGTTTTCGCCCTGTTAAAAATGCACAAAACACAACTACGAAATGGTGTTCTTTTTTACCTTGCAATTAAAGATAGAAAATTCGCTATTCTTGGTGATGGTGGAATAAACAAATTGGTTGAAGATACTTTTTGGGATGAAATAAAATCCTATGTTCTAAGTCAGTTTAAAGCTGGCGAACACACCAAAGGTTTATCGGAAGGGATAATTAAAGCTGGCGATCAGTTAAAAGCACAATTCCCTTATCAGGAAGATGATATAAATGAGTTGGATGACGAAATATCTTTTGGATAATATGAATTACATTAAACAAATATTTACTCTATTTTTAATTGTTGTATCCTTAACAGGATTTTCACAAAAACTGGATGGAGATGGTATTCCATTAAAGCCATCACCAGCAAGACTTATTAACGATTGGAGTGACATAATACCAGCCAACCAAGAAGCTCAACTAGAAAAAGCTCTAGAAGAGTTGGCTTTGTCATCAAAAATCAGAGTTGTGGTTGTAACAGTTAATAGCTTAGGCAATTACGATAAATCACAATACGCTTATCAAATTGGTGAGAAATGGGGTGTAGGAGATGCCCATTTCGATAATGGAATTGTGATGTTGGTTAAGCCAAAGGAAATTGATGGAAGAGGTTCAACGTTTATTGCAACTGGTTATGGTTTAGAAGGAATTATACCTGATGCAATAGCTAAAAGAATTATTGAAAAAGAGATGATTCCGAATTTTAAAAATCAAGATTATGTTGGTGGAATTTCTGCAGGGTTAAAAGTCGTGTCTGATCTGGCTTTGAAAGAATATCCTGCTTCAGCTTATGCTAAGCAAAAACCAACAAGACAAAGAAGAGGTAGTAGATTACCCTTTATGGCAATCATATTTGTGTTCTTTATCATATCGAGTATTTTCGGTAGAAAAAGAAGAGGAGCAACTAATACGATGGGAGGCAGTAGTTTGCCATGGTGGGCTGCTATTTTTGCTTTAAACTCAATGGGCCGAGGTAGCTCGTACAGCAATTTTTCTTCAGGTTCTGGCGGCTTTGGTGGATTCGGTGGCGGATCCTTTGGTGGAGGTGGTGCCGGAGGGGATTGGTAATATCCCGATTAAATTTATTTAGATAAAAATTGTACTCTCGAAATTAAATTTGAAATTATGATTTCAATAATACTTGTAATATTACTGTTTTTACTTTCTTTTTGTAGCTCACGATTCGACTATTTACGCTTGAGCAACATTAATGGCATAGTTTTACTGCAAGTCATGGAAAAAACAAAATCAGTAACAAGTTGTCCGCTGAAATAATGGAACTAAGGATAAAATGGATTCTCTATCTGTTGGGAAAGACGCTGATATAATTGCAGTATCAGATAACCCATTAGATGGTATTACTGTACATTTAAAATGGTGATTTTGTTATGAAAAATGTTGTCATATGTGAGAATCAATTACAATCTTCTGGAACATTCACATTTCCAGCATTGTTCTAAAGTCTCAAAAGGAATAGTGCCGTTACATCCACCCCAAATAAATTCTTTGCAAGTTTTAGAGTCTGTATCATAATAGAATTTCGGGAAATAAGCTTCGCATATTCCAGCATCAGGCTCTAAACTACATGCATCTGGATTGTTGCAATCCTTTTTATTACAAGAACTTAACGCTAAAATGGAGGCCAATAGCAGAAGATGAAATAATTTCATTTTTTTAGTTTTTGATTCGTTCTCAAAACAATTATCTGCTAGTTTATATTGCTAATAGCAGGTAAATATTTAATTGGCTAAATGTAAAACTTAAATGATGAAAATTTCATTAATTTGAATCAAACAAAATTAACCTGGCATGTTGCAAATTCCTGATGCTCTATATTACATGGCTGTGTTTACTTCAAATCTAAGCCAAGTGGATAATGAATACCATTTACTTGACGATTTTTTGATGAAGAAAATTGAAAATATTGATGGTTATTTCGGTATTGAAAGTGTTAGAAACGATAACGGAAAAGGTATTTCTACCATCTATTTTAAAACCCTTGAATCGTTAGATTTGTGACGTAAAATCAGGATTCTAAAAAAGCAAAGCGAAAAGGAATTTCTAAATGGTATAAGAATTATACGTTAAGAATTGCCAAAGATAGAATACCAAAAAACGTGGAGCAAATAGTATTAACACATAAAAAGAAAATAGCATGTCGATTATTGATAAAGGAGGAGTTGAATTAGTCATAAACAACGGTATTGCAACCATTGAATTTAATCATCCGAAAAGCAATTCATTACCTGGTAAAGTATTAATGAGTCTAGCTGAAAGGATTACCAGCGTTGGCAATAATGACGAGGTTAAAGTAATTGTACTAAAAAGCAAAGGCGATCGAGCATTTTGCGCAGGTGCGTCTTTCGATGAACTAATATCTATCGAGTCTTTTGAGGTAGGAAAAGAATTTTTCATGGGTTTTGCTAGAGTGATTAATGCCGCTCGTAAATGCCCTAAGCTTATCTTAGGGAGGGTTCAAGGAAAAGCCGTTGGAGGAGGAGTAGGGATGGCTTCAGCAGTGGATTATTGCTTTGCAACTGAGCATGCTTCAGTGAAATTGAGTGAATTAGCCGTTGGTATTGGTCCTTTTGTTGTTGGTCCGGCGGTAGAACGAAAAATTGGAAAGCCAGCAATGAGCCAATTGGCAATTGATGCAACTGAATGGCAAACAGCTCAATGGGCAAAAGAAAAAGGCCTTTATTCAGAAGTGTATGCAACAGTTGAAGACATGGATGAGGCAGTAGATGCATTGGCTATTAAGCTATCAAAAAGTAACCCAGAAGCAATGCGTTTATTAAAACAAGTTTTTTGGCAAGGAACTGAGAATTGGGATGAACTGTTATCTGAAAGAGCTGCTATGAGTGGTAAATTGGTATTGTCAGACTTTACGGTTAACGCGATCAACAAGTTTAAATCCAAGTAGGTTTAAAATTTAGTGTTTGTTTTTACCAAGATATAATAAGTTTACTTGTAAAAGTGGGAATAGCCTTATTTCTATAACCGATGGAGTCTATTTAAGATAGAATTCTGTTGAAGAGAGCAATGAATATCTAATGTAACGATGTCAGTAATTAAGCTTTTTGGAAGTTGAAAGATAAAAACAACCTAATCAATAGGTTATGAAGTTATTATTGTCTATTTTCGCGCCACATTAAAATAAACAATTTCTTTGAATAATTTCAGTAAATTAGGACTATCAACCAAGGTTGTCGAAGTTCTAGACACCATCGGGTTCGAAACGCCAACCCCAGTACAAGAGCAAGCTATACCAATCTTATTAGAGCACAACCCAACCGATTTTATCGGTTTAGCTCAAACCGGAACAGGTAAAACAGCAGCATTTGGATTACCATTACTCGATTTAATCGACCAAGATAACCCAAGCACACAGGCCTTAATAATGGCACCAACTAGAGAGTTGGTTCAACAAATAGCCCAGCAACTATCACAATTTTGTAACAACAACAAGAAAATTAATATTGTTGTTGTTTTTGGAGGTGCGCCTATTTCAAATCAAATTAGTTTACTTAAAAAAGCAGCTCAAATTGTAGTAGCAACACCTGGTAGATTGATTGATTTAATCGAGAGAAGAGCTATTAAGTTAAACAATATCAACTACGCAATTCTTGATGAAGCGGATGAAATGTTAAACATGGGTTTTAAGGAAGATATAGATAATATATTATCCTACACACCTGAACAACGAGTTACTTGGTTGTTTTCAGCTACAATGCCTTCTGAAATAAGAAGAATTGTAAAAAAGTATATGTCAGAACCACACGAAGTGGCTGTTAATACTGAGTCGAAAATTAATACAGATATTGAACATAAATATGTCATTACTAAAACCAGTAATAAAATTCCTGCGCTGCGCAGATTTATGGACATACAGCCTGATATGCGAGGTATCTTATTTTGTAGAACCAAACGTGAAACTCAGCAAATAGCTGATGATTTAGGTAATTTGGGTTATGGTGTAGAAGCTCTACATGGTGACTTATCGCAAGGTCAACGTGATTCAGTAATGAGACGATTTAAAACCAGATCAATGCAATTGTTAGTTGCTACTGATGTTGCTGCTCGTGGTATTGATGTGAATGATTTAACGCACGTTATTCATCATAATGTTCCTGATCAAGTAGAAAGTTATACGCACAGAAGTGGTAGAACTGGTAGAGCAGGTAAAAAAGGAATTTCATTGGCACTTATTAGTCCCAGAGAAGGCAGAAGAATTACACAAATAGAGAATAGCTTAAAAGTTAAATTTGAATGTATTGAGGTTCCTAAACTAGAGGAGCTTAAATCAAGTAGAATTAACCATTGGGCTAGTTTAATTATCAATACTAAAGTTGATAAAAATGCAGAAGAAATTCTTGAAAGCCTACAAGGTCAATTTGAGCACCTTTCTAAAGAAGACTTGTTAAAAAGGTTAATAACCACTCAACTTGATCATTTAATGATTCAAGGGAGTACGCAAGGAGATTTAAATGAAACAAAAGGAAATTCAAGAGAAGGGGGACGTGGAGGGAATGCAAACAGGTATTTTATAAACGTTGGTGTAATTGATGGAGTTACTAAACCTGATTTAATACACTTTATAGCTGATGTTTCGGGAGTTGATCGACGCAGTGTGGGTGACTTATCACTTCAAAAAAACTGTGCCTATTTCGATATTCCTGCGGAGCATGCTGAGCAATTATTAGCTAAATTTAAAGGATTAGAAGTTGATGGAAGAAGCATCCGTGTAAACAAAGATGACCAAGGCAACGACAGGAAACCTAACTTTGGTGGAAGTGGAGGCAGCAGAGGTTATGGTGGTGGAAATAGAGGTGGAGGAGACCGAGGTGGACGCTCAGGAGGAGATAGAGGTGGACGCTCAGGAGGTGATAGAGGAAGATCTGGGGGAAACCGTACGCGTGGTGGTGGTAGCGATAGAAGAAGAAGATAGAACCTTCTTTTATTTTTAACCAAGCAAAAAAGGGCACAATAAAAATTATTAATTTTGTGGCCAATTAAAATACAATAAAAAAATCATTGAATGGCGAGATCGCAGGAGTCCTTTAGTAAAAAAGAAAAAGAAAAGAAAAGAATAAAAAAGAGACAAGACAAACTCTTGAAAAAAGAAGAACGCAAATCTAACTCTGATGGTGGCGGTCTGGAAAATATGATGGCATATGTTGATGAGTTTGGAAATATTTCTGATACTCCACCAGATCCATTAAAAAAGAAAAAGCTTATTAAAGCTGATAGTATTGAAATTGGTGTACCCAAAAGAGAAGATGAAGAACTACCTACTGTTAGAAGAGGAAAAGTAGCGTTTTACAATGACTCTAAAGGTTATGGGTTTATAAATGATTTAGACACACAAGAGAAATTCTTTTTCCATGTAAATGGCACTCTAGAAGATGTTACTGATAATGATAAAGTAAGTTTCGAATTAGAAAAAGGACAAAAAGGAATGAATGCTGTTCAGGTAAAGAAAGTCTAACTAACAATTCATATAATATTTAAAGTCCTACCAATTTTGGTGGGACTTTTTGATTTTACCTCATATTTAATTACCGTTTATTTCATCATAATTCTGTTTACAATTAATCTTCAACAGATTTAATCCTGTTTTGGTTAAGCTTACTACAAAATATAGGTAAACCAATTGATTTTTTATTGAGCATTATCAATTTATAGAGGTTTTAAAACCATATTACGAGGTCTAACTTTAACTGAAGTCCACTATTCGAATCCATTTTAATCATTTTTACAATGAAAGTGACTTTGTAACGTCTTACACGAATTACATTTACCGAAACCTAATTGGCACAACAAACTATGAGTAAATCAAAAATTTCCATTTCAAGCGTTTTTAAAACAATTGTCTGGCCAAGAAGAAAACTTCTTTTTGTGGGCTTAGTGTTGATTGTAATTAGCAGGCTAGCTAGTTTGATTTTACCAGGCGCATCTAAGTATTTAATTGATGATGTAATTGTAAACAAAGACATTGATAAACTATATACCATTATCAGTTATGTGGCATCTGCTATAATTGTGCAGGCCGTTACATCATTTTTATTAACTCGATTACTCAGTGTTGAGGCGCAACATCTTATTGCGGAGTTAAGGGTAAAGGTTCAAGAAAAAGTGCTGAGTTTGCCTATAAGCTTTTTTGATAATAGCAAATCAGGTGAACTTGTTTCAAGAATTATGACGGATGTGGAAGGTGTTAGAAATTTAGTGGGCACTGGTTTGGTTCAATTAATTGGTGGAACTTTAACTGCTTTTATTTCATTATTTCTGTTGATCAAAATAAGTCCTATGATGACTGCTTATGTGTTGATTCCTGTAGCGGTATTTGGCCTTGTGGCGTTAAAAGCATTTGGGTTTTTACGACCAATATTTAGAGAAAGAGGTAAGATTAATGCAGAAGTAACGGGGCGTTTAACTGAGACATTAAATGGAGTTAGAGTTATTAAAGGATTTAACGCTGAGCAGCAAGAGATTAAGTCATTTCAAAAGGGTGTAGATAGGTTATTTAAAAACATTAAAAAAAGTTTGACATCAACAGCTATAATTACAAGCTCAGGTACATTTTTGTTGGGATTAGCAACTACCGGTATAATGGGGATCGGGGGTTATATGATTATTAATGGTGAGCTTACTTTTGGTGATTTCTTAGCATTTACATTGTACTTAGGCTTTATGATAGCTCCGATACTTCAAATGAGTAATATAGGGAGTCAATTAACTGAAGGGTTTGCAGGTTTGGATCGAACCGAGGAACTTATGAATATGGTTTCAGAACATGAATCAAAAGAACGAACAATTGAACTTGAAAAACTAAAGGGCGATATTAAGTTTGATGATGTATCATTTGCATATGAAGAGAACAAAGAGGTGGTACACAATATCAATATCGATGCTCCAAGCGGCTCAGTAACTGCTTTGGTTGGGTCATCTGGATCAGGTAAAAGTACCATAGCCGGTTTGGTTTCAACTTTTTTGACTCCTCAAAAAGGAAAAGTAACAATTGATGGCAACGATTTATCTAAAGTTAAATTAAGCACGTACAGAGCTAATTTGGGCGTTGTTTTACAAGATGATTTCTTATTTGAAGGAACCATAAGGGATAATATTATTTTTCCTAGACCAAATGCAACTGAAAGTGAGATTCAAAACGCAGTTAAAGTTGCCTATATAGATGAATTTACTGATCGATTCGAAGGAGGTTTAGGAACCGTAATTGGAGAAAGAGGTGTAAAGTTATCTGGCGGCCAAAGACAGCGGATTGCAATTGCTCGAGCAGTTTTAGCTAATCCTAAAATATTAATTTTAGATGAGGCAACCTCAAATCTAGATACCGAAAGTGAAACTCTAATCCAAAAGAGTTTAGGTGAACTTATGAAAGGTAGAACAACATTTGTTATTGCCCACAGATTGAGTACAATTAGGCAAGCTGATCAAATTTTAGTTGTGGAAAAAGGTGAAATTAAGGAGCATGGAAACCACGAAGAATTAATTCAATCTAAGGGAAGGTACCACGAGTTGTTTACTTATCAAGCGCGTATATAAATGTTAAAGTACATTCATCTTTTTACTGATGGGAGTGTAAACACTAAAACTAAAGTAGGTTTAGGAGCTATTCTAATAACAAACGAATTGGAATGGCCGGTAAACTCAAAGGTGCTTCTAAAGGAGTTCAACAATACATCGAGTACTACGCTCGAAATACAAATATTGCTTTGGGCATTAAGGCAGATTGAAGATCAGAGAAACGTTAAAGTTTATACCGACTCTCAAAATACTTTGAGTTTAATAGAAAGAAAAACAAGGTTGATAAAAAATGACTTCAAATCAAAAACAGGCAAAGAGCTTAATAACGCGGCATTATACCGGAAATTTTATTCAGAAACTGAAAGGTTAAATATTCAGTTATACAAGGTTAAGGGGCACAATAAGTCTATTAATAAAGATTTAATAGCTCAAATTTTTGGTATTGTAGATAAGGAATCACGCAAAGCACTTCGGCAACTTAATTAATGGCATATATAAGTTGTGAAACTTTACTTTTGTTGAATGAAATTTGAAGAGTATCGCATAGCAGATGGAATAAAGACGAGCATCGAAAAACAAGGATTTAAAAGACCTACCGATATTCAGTTCAAATCGATTTCACCCATTTTAAAAGGTGAAGATGTGCTTGCTATAGCACAAACAGGAACAGGTAAAACCGCAGCATTCGTTATTCCTATTTTGCATGTATTACAAGAAAGAAAAATAAGGCAAAGGCCTGACGGAGTAAAGTGCTTGGTTATGGCACCTACTCATGAACTTGCTTTACAGATTGAAAGCGTTTTTAAATTGCTAGGAAAACACACAAGAATAAACTCATTTTGTATTCACGGTGGAGTAGATCAAGAACCGCAAATCAAACAATTAAACAAAGGAGTTGATGTGCTAATAGCTACTCCAGGTAGACTTTTTGACTTGGTATCGCAAGGAGCTCTTTTTCTAAAGAGGGTTGAAATTTTAGTTTTAGATGAAGCAGATCATATGTTGGACCTTGGTTTCATTAAAGACATCAAAGATTTAATGCGCCATTTACCTCGTAAAAGACAAACCTTATTCTTTTCAGCCACCATCAACGAACGTATTAAAAAACTAGCTTACTCGCTAGTAACGGATGCTATAAGGATCCAGATTTCGCCAAAAGACCCAGTGGCAAAAAATATTGAACATGCGGTTGCAAATATAGAGATGGACGATAAACGTTATTTCTTAAGTAGTATGCTTAGAGATAATGCTGAAAGTAAAATTTTGGTTTTTGTAAGAACAAAAGTTCGGGCAGAAAGAGTTAAAAATGCGCTAGAACGGGTTAAAATTGAATCGGACACTATTCATAGTGATAAACTTCAAATTGAGCGTGAGGAAACTATGCAAAACTTCAGATCGGGTAGATTGAAAGTATTAATTGCAACTGATGTAAGCGCAAGAGGTATTGATGTTCCGAATGTTGATTATGTGGTAAACTACGATTTACCTGAAACTACCGAACACTATATTCATAGAGTAGGGCGAACAGGAAGGGGCACTCAAAAGGGCCAAGCTGTATCATTTTGTAGCACTGAGGAGAAAGAACTTTTAGAAACCATTGAATCTGAATTAGGAAAGCCAATTGGTAAACTTCAAATGACTAAAAAAGATTACGAATTAGTACTTGAAGCTCAAAAGACAAAAAAGCATGATTTAAAAAGTATGATAGCTGATGCTGAAGCTTTTAATGAGAACAAGAAAAAAAAGAGAAAGAATAGAAAATAAGATATTCATATTTTTATTTTTAGTTATCCTGAAATGCATTGTGAGTAAAAAACATAATTTAAAAAAGTTGTTAGAACTTGTATTGAGGCAGTGTATATTTATTATTCTCAATATCTATGCTGTATCTAAAATACTCGGTGGACAATTTTACATGAAAGGAAAATTACCAGCTGAAATTGCCAATACACATTAGGAGAAGCAAGCAGCTTTTCATTGGCGTGGACATTCATATTATTACATATTATTTGTTGGTATAGCCAAACTGGTAGATGCTTCGTTTTTATTATGGAGTAGAACAAAGCTATTA
>TARA_B110000046_G_scaffold35749_1_pt1 | contig 53026 bp, 51 predicted proteins | sample TARA_B110000046 | Tara Oceans TARA_B110000046 (sample SAMEA4397157) | marine metagenome | biome: Polar Biome; feature: [DCM] deep chlorophyll maximum layer (ENVO:01000326); material: water (ENVO:00002006), including particulate matter (ENVO:01000060) such as... | depth 40 m
AAAAAAGGTCTATCCGATAATAATCGGGTAGACCTTTTTAGTTTAAGTTGTACTCGCGGCTTATCGCTTAACAAATTTCAAATCAACTACTTTTTTTTGACCAATAAGCTTTAATAGATAAAGCCCATTTTTAAATTCAGAAACATTAAGGTTATTTTGAAAAGGAAGAACTTGAATCGCTCTCCCTTGCATGTCAAAGACTTGTATTTCTTTAAACCAAGTTCCAGAGGTTTTAATTTGTATCAATTCATTGGCAGGGTTGGGATAGAGGTAAACTCGTTCCTCGTTCGACATTTGGTCTTCTATTACGGTAACTAATCGAGGTGAGCCCCATGTGTCATTTCCTATTTTGAAGTATAAGATTTTATAGTATTCAGGATAACCACCTCCACCGTTATTGTTCCAATAATTGGTATAGTTGAAGACACCCGTTAAAAAGTGATCCGTGTATTGGCTGTAGGTAAAATAATCAATAACCCAAGAAGATTGTAATGTGTCGTAAACAAATATCTCTGATTCAGAATGAATCGTTAATCGTTGTCCAAAATTACCAATGTTAAGAGGCAAGTTGTTGGAAAATTTAGTGATTTTGGTAAATAAAGTCGGAACACCATATAATGAATCACTTTCTATGGTTGGTGCGAAACCTAAGGCTTGAATAAACGTATCATTTGGATGATAAATAGTTCTTAAAATTGTCCGATTAGTGAATGAAGTGGAAGAAACAACAGTCGGGGGACTGGTTGTAAAATCAATCGTTGAAATTAGCGACTCTCTACTTTCTGCTATTGTCAGAACTATTGTATCGCCATTAGGTGAAACAGTTCGTCCGGTTACTAAATGATTGCGAACGTCGTACTTAGATGTAACTCCTCCGGGAGGATTATTTTCATAAGTGAAATGATATTCATCGCCAATGTTCAAATCAAATACCTGAGCATTCGTAAATGTTGTGCTTTTAAAAATTTGATGGTACTGCTTTTTGTAATTAAAATTTAAAGAATTTCCTATTGCATCTTCATAAAAATTGAAGGTGCTAACAATACCGTTCGATTTCGAAATAATAAAAACCTTGCTGTTAACCGGGTGACTTATTGCTGTGTTTGAACTGTCAAAATATTGAAATGTAATTTGTTTTAAACTGTCTTGGGTATTGGTAATGGAGTCTGAATAAACACTATCGACAGTTGCAACAATATGATAATTGGTTCCCGAAAGAAACCTCCAAGATTCATTGAGGTTAGCTTTAGGTCGAATGAATGATAGATTGTTGAATTGATTTGTAAAAATCAACGAATCATTTCGCTCTGCACATTGCTCACCAAAAATGTTGGGTTGGGTAATATCAGCAATGGGGTAAACAGCGTTCATCCAATTCTGTTGCACCGAATCATTTAAAATTCGGTTAAAATAGTAAGTTGTTTCATTTCCTAAGGTGTTCACTGAGTCAACCCGAACTCCATGAATATTGTCAAAATTGAAATTGTAGGTTTCGTTCGCTTTGAATAATTCCCAGTTCTGCCCAAAGCAAAAATTAGAAATAGCAAGAAATAAAATTAGAGAGAACTTTCTCATAGAGCCTATGTTGAGCGCTTCAAACGAAGAATACAAGGATGTGTAAAAAGTAGAGTTTGAAGCTATATAATATGATTTAATTATTTACCTTCTGAAGATAGTTAAAAAAAGGACAATCAATTCACCCTCACAAACTTCTCCACATCACCTTTTGTAATTTCAGTTTCACCCAAAATAATAAGTCGTTCAACAACGTTTCTTAATTCTCGAATATTTCCTGTCCAGTCAAAGTCTTGCAATGCACTCACAGCATCCAAACTGATCTTTTTCTCGGGCATTCCTTGTTCGGCACAAACTTTCGATAAAAAGAAATCGACCAACATCGGAATGTCGTCTCTCCTTTCATTCAAAGCAGGAACGTGAATTAGAATGACACTTAGTCGATGGTATAAATCTTCTCTAAAGTTACCTGCCGCAATTTCCTTTTTTAAGTCCTTATTGGTGGCAGCTAAAATTCTAACATTCACCTTAATGTCTTTCTCACCACCAACTCTTCGAATTCTGTTTTCTTGTAAAGCACGTAGCACTTTTGCTTGCGCTGAAGCAGACATGTCGCCAATTTCATCCAAAAATAAGGTTCCACCTTCGGCTTGTTCGAAGTTTCCTTTCTTTTGTTTTACAGCAGAAGTAAAAGCTCCTTTTTCGTGACCAAAAAGTTCACTTTCAATTAACTCTGAAGGAATAGCCGCGCAATTGACTTCAATAAATGGCGCTTTTTTACGATTAGAGTTTTGGTGTAATTTTCGCGCAACTAATTCTTTTCCTGTTCCATTACTCCCGGTAATCAAAACTCTTGCATCAGTGGGAGCAACCTTCTCAATCATTGCTTTTACTGCTATAATGGGTTCGCTCTCTCCAATAATATCATTGAGTTTGCTTTTATATACCTTTTTACGAAGCTGCTTGGTCTCTTTCACCAATTCATTTCGATCCAATGCATTCCGGACAGTTACCAACAAGCGGTTTAAATCCAATGGTTTGGCGATAAAATCAAAAGCGCCAATTTTAATGGCGCCAACAGCAGTTTCAATGTCACCGTGACCTGAAATCATAACCACAGAAATGTGTGGTTTTAACTCCTGAATTTTTTGCAACACTTCAATGCCGTCCATTTTTGGCATTTTAATATCACAAAGAATCAAGTCGTAGTCTTTTTTTTCAACCTTAGAGATTGCTACTTCCCCGTCTTCGGCATCATCCACCTTGAATTTTTCAAATTCAAGAATTTCTTTCAATGTAGTTCTAATCGGACGATCATCGTCCACTACTAGTATTGTTGCCATTTTACGTTTTTGTTACAATCCATTTTCCAATTTCCTTAAAACTTGGCTTCTTTCCATACATCAATATTCCTATTCGGTATATTTTCCCTGCCATGGCGGTGGTTCCAATAAAGCTAATAATTAGAATCACCATCGATAAAACAACTTCCCAAGTATCAACTCCAAATGGTATTCGAACCATCATAAGAATTGGGGAGGTAAGCGGGAATAAGGAACCCCAAAAGGCTAATTGCCCATCTGGGTTATCCATTACTACTTGCGCAATTACAATGGCTAGAATCAACGGGATAGTAATCGGCATCATAAATTGTTGCGTATCCGTTTCATTATCTACTGCTGCTCCTACAGCGGCAAATAAAGAACCGTACAATAAGTATCCACCTAAAAAGAAGAAGATAAAGCAACCAATAACCACAGGGAAATCAATGGTGTCCATGTTGTTTTTAATTTTTACAAATATGCTACCATCACTTGCAGCATTTGCCAGTTCGCTGCCTACCGGATTTGAACTTTCTACCAGCTCAATTTTGTTTTTCTGATTGCCAGCAATATCATCTCCATAAACAGTAACAGCACCTGCATAAATACTAGTGCTTAAGGCAACCCAAATTCCTACTTGAGTTAATGCCACCAATGCAATACCAATTATTTTACCCATCATTAATTCAAATGGCTTTACAGAAGAAATAATCACCTCAATAATTCGATTGGTTTTCTCTTCAAGTACCCCTCTCATCACCTGAACTCCAAATAGAAAGATGAAGAAATAAATAATCATGGCTAATACAAGACCTAAAATCATGGCGAGTTTATCCGATTTAGCTTCCGAGTTTCCTGTTTCATCTATTTTATTAGCGACAATTCCTACGGTAGGTCGCAAACCTGAAACTTGATCGTAGCTCAAATTATAATGGTCTTGCAACTTCTTGTCTTCTATTATTCGAGCAATTTGATTCTCCATATAATCAATGGAACTGCCTTTTGGTTTGTCTTTGTAAAAAAGTTGTACCGTTTTTGGATGGGTTACGACCACTTTAGGAATATGCAGTACCGCTGTATATTTCCCTTCTCTGTTGAACAAATCTTCTTGAGCGTCTTTTAAACTTCTAAACTCAAAACCGAAGGTTATTTCTTCGCTGTTCTTTAATTGGCCGATAAACATTTTTGTCTCGTCAACAACCTCCACATTTTGGCTGTCTTCGTCTTCGCTAGCTAACCATGCAGGAACAATCATCAGTGCAGCAAATAAGATAGGCCCAACAATGCTTAAGACCAAGAATGATCTTTTCTTCACTCTGGTTAAATATTCTCTTTGAATAATCAAGTTAATTTTATTCATTGTTTGCCTCCTTTTTTATTGAGTTTTCACCTACTTCTTTAATAAAAATATCGTTCATACTTGGAATTACTTCCTGTAAGCCAAATACTTCAACCTGTCCTACTACAGCTTTTAATAAATCGTTGGTGCTAATATTTTGTGCCAATTTAACTTTCGCAGAAATTCTACCGTCCAAGTTTTCGGAGTTTAGCAACTCACAAGCTGCACCTAAAGCATTGGTAAAGGAAATCATGTTTCCTTTAAACTCAATGTTGTAAATCCCTTCTTTAAAGTCTTGTTTCACTTGCTTCACTGTGCCGTCCAAAATTTTTTTTGAATTATTTATCAGTGCAATTTGGTCGCAAATTTCTTCCACAGAACCCATGTTATGAGTTGAAAGAATGATGGAAGTTCCCTCTTCTTTCAATCGATAGATTTCATTTTTAACAATGCTGGTATTGATTGGATCAAAGCCGCTAAAAGGCTCATCTAGGATTAACAATTTAGGTTCGTGTAAAACGGTGACGATAAATTGTACTTTCTGTGCCATCCCTTTTGAAAGTTCTTCTACCTTTTTGTTCCACCAAGTAGAAATATCAAAGCGTTTGAACCACATGGAAAGCTTTTCTTTCGCCTCCCTTTTACTCATCCCTTTTAGTTGAGCGAGATACATGGCTTGTTCACCAACTTCCATTTTTTTGTACAGTCCTCGCTCTTCAGGTAAATAACCGATTTGGCTAATGTGTTCTGGAGAAAGTGGAGAACCGTCAAAAAACACTTGACCTTCATCCGGTCGAGTAATTTGATTGATAATTCTAATCAGAGAAGTTTTTCCGGCTCCATTTGGTCCCAGGAGGCCATATATACAGCCTTTAGGCACTTCAATGCTAACATCATCCAATGCTCTATGTGAAGCATATTGCTTGACGATGTTTTCTGCTTTTAAAATTGAACTCATAAAATTGAAATTTTAACAAATATAATAGGAGTAATTGATGCGCCGGGTGTTTTAGGAGGAAATATCAAAAACATATGATGAATGGTTACTTGTGGCATAAAATTGGCATACTGAACGTATAACAAATATATTTTTTACCCAAAACAGAACGTTATGAAAAATCTAAGAAGAATTACCAAATTCGCTACTATCTATTCACTTGGCTCACTTATTCTACTTTCTTGTGCGCAAGATGTTAGTGACAGAAGAGATGGCAGAGATAGCTTCGATGGCTTTTATGGTAGAAATTGAATTGCAAACATACAGAGTAATAGTTATTTTGTTGGAACTAGAGATTGGAATACTACTTCTTTTGGAGCGGAAGTGAATGTCTCGAGCCCCCTCAATTAGGTCAGATGCAATTGCAACTAGTCTTGTTCAAGCCTATTTTTCGTTAGATGCAAATCCTGCAACAAGACGTTGGATCGCATTACCCTATTTCGATTTTGGTTATTCTTAATTCAAGGTTTTACAACCTTTGAGCATTATAACAACCCAGATTCCCCAGATGATCTATGGTATAAAGTTATTATAATTCCATAAGCGGCTAAAATAGAAGGTGTTAATGTAAATAATTATGAGGCCGTTAGCACGGTTTATGGGTTAGAGGACTAATTTAAACTACAAGTTTCTAAAAGCTTCTTTTTGTGATTGTTATTCTTCCGTAAAATCCAAGCTCACGGAATTAATACAATATCTTAAGCCTGTAGGGTCCGGTCCATCTTCGAAAACATGACCCAAGTGCGACCCGCATTTACTGCATTCCACTTCTACTCGATTCCAACCATAACTGTTGTCAACTTGCTCTGTTACGTTACCTTTTATATAATCGTAAAAACTTGGCCAGCCTGTACCTGATTTAAATTTAGTTTTAGATTCAAAAACTGGAGTCTTACAAGCGTTACATGTAAAAATGCCTTGTTTTTTAAAATCAACATACTTACCAGTAAATGCACGCTCAGTCCCTTCATTTCGAAGGACATCATATTCAATTGGGGATAATTGAGCCTTCCATTCCTCTTCGGTTTTAACTGCCTCAAATTTTTGATTTGTTTTAGTTTCTTTTGGTGTTTCTGCTTGTCCGCAAGCCATCAAGGATATGACAACATTCAAAAGGAGAAAAAGCACTAGATTTTTCATAAAGTAAATTTTGGTTATCTAAAGATACTAACGAATATTGTAGGGCTTTCGTTCACTATGAATGAAAAGTATTTTTGTATCCCTTATGACAAATCAAATTATCCTATCCGATTGGTTGGCAAAAACGCTCAATCTTCCTCAAAAATCGGTTAAAGCTAACCTTGAATTATTGGATTCTGGTGCTACGATTCCATTTATTTCGCGCTACGGAAAAGAAGCTACTGGCAATTTGGATGAAGTAGAAATTGACTGCATATTCAAAGGAAGTGACTAGACAATACTTTTTAGATACCGAGACGGCAGAGATTTTTGTATTGAACAATAGAAATTTTGCACCTTATGTCGCTCAAGAACCAGACCTTAAAAAATTTAAATCAAAAAACAAGAATAAAGTAGCTAATACCATTCTTTTGTTAAAAGCATACAATGAGTTAAATCCACTAATGATAAAGCCATATGAATAAATTAATCATATCCTTCTGCCTATTAATAGCAAGCCTTTCGGCTCAAGCGCAATTGACCAATACGTTGGCTGAAGAGCAAATAAAGCTAGTAATGAAATTTCAAGAAAGCGCCTGGAATAGTGGAGACATACCTGGCTTTATGAAAGCGTATTGGAATTCAGATTCGCTGTTATTTATTGGAAGTAAAGGTCTAATATATTGCTATACAGAGACTTTAACCAATTACCTCAAAAGTTATCCTACCGCTGAAAAAATGGGGCAATTGACCTTTGAATTTGTACAAATCGAGATCTTATCAAAAAATCAAGCCTTTGTAGTTGGAAAATGGCACTTGAAAAGAATTGAGGATGATTTAGGAGGGCATTTCACATTGCTTTGGAAGAATATAGACGGAGAATGGAAAATTGTGGTAGACCATTCCTCTTAACCTTCCATTTTGTATTTATAAGCGCTATATTTGTGTTTTGAAATGAAGAACGACAGGATTATTCTCAATCAAACTCAACTAGAGTTGGCTATTCAGCGCCTTTGTTATCAATTAATTGAAAATCACAACGACTTCTCGAATTCAGTAATCCTTGGACTTCAACCTCGTGGAGTAATTTTAGCCAAAAGAATTCATTCTGAATTAATTAAAATCACTTCGAACACTTCAATCCCTTTAGGTAGTTTAGATACCACCTTTTTCAGAGATGATTTTAGAAGAAGAGACAGCCCAATAATTGCCAACAAGACACAAATTGATTTTATCATTGAGAATAAAAAAGTCATTTTGATTGACGATGTTCTTTATACGGGCCGAACCATAAGAGCTGGCTTAGATACTATGTTGGCTTATGGACGACCTGATTTAGTAGAACTACTGGTTTTAGTAGATAGAAGATATGGTCGTCACTTGCCAATAGAACCGAATTACATTGGTACCACGATAGATTCTGTTGCAAGTGAAAGAGTAGAAGCAAAGTGGTTAGAAACCGACGGTGTAGATGAAATAATTTTAAAAGAAAATAAAAAATAGATGGAAAAATTATCAACTCGGCATTTATTGGGAATTAAAGAACTCAGCAAAGCTGATATAGAGTTGATTTTTTCTACCGCAGATAATTTTAAAGAGGTCATTAATAGACCGATTAAAAAAGTACCGTCTTTAAGAGATATTACAATCGCCAATCTCTTTTTTGAAAACTCTACCAGAACGAAGCTCTCTTTTGAATTGGCGGAAAAACGTCTTTCTGCTGATGTTATTAATTTTTCAGCATCGGCCTCTTCTGTGACTAAAGGTGAAACCCTGATTGATACCGTGAATAATATCTTAGCCATGAAAGTAGACATGGTAGTGATGCGGCACCCAAATCCTGGGGCGCACGCATTTTTGAGTAAACACATAGACGCAACCATAGTGAATGCTGGCGATGGGGCTCATGAACATCCAACGCAGGCGCTTTTAGATGCTTTCAGTATGCGTCGAGAGTTAGGTGACTTAAAAGGTAAAAAAGTAGTAATTATAGGAGATGTTTTGCATTCCAGAGTAGCGCTGTCAAACATTTATTGTCTCCAAAAACTAGGAGCAAAGGTGATGGTTTGCGGGCCTCCAACGTTAATTCCTAAATACATAAAATCTTTAGGAGTAGAAGTAAGTTATAAATTAGACGAAGCTCTTGAATGGTCTGATGCTGCTATGATGCTTCGGATTCAATTGGAAAGACAAGGTGGAGACGAGCATTCTGGAGTAAAATTCTTTCCATCATTGAGAGAGTACCACAATTTGTATGGGTTAACCTCAGAGCGATTAAACAGACTCAAAAATATTCCTATTATTTTGCATCCTGGACCAATTAATAGAGGAGTTGAGATTTCATCTGAAGTAGCAGACTCTGAACATTCAATTATATTGAACCAGGTAGAAAATGGTGTAGCAATTCGCATGGCCGTTCTGTATTTATTGGCCTCGGGTAGTAGCTAAGCGCTGTAATTTTTATATATTTGTGCGAAAGCCAACTAAATATGAGTTCAGCATCATTCACCATTGAAGTTCTAGAGAAATACACACATGTTTCTGTTTTAGAGGATAAGTTCACTGCGAAGGTTGCACCTGATTTAAAGGCAGAATTGGCTGTAGTGAATGCCAATGGAACAAAAAATATCATTTTTGATGTATCGAAAAGCAGTTATTGCGACTCCTCTGGCTTAAGTGTTATTTTAGTAGCCAACCGAATTTGTAAGGATAACGGAGGTTGTCTCGTTGTTTGCGGCCTACAACCCATTGTTTCGAAGTTAATGGACATTTCTCAGTTAACAAGTGTGCTAAACATTACCCCGAGCTTTAATGAGGCTGTAGATTTCATTTTTATGGATGAATTAGAGAAAGGGTTAAGTGGAGGAGAAGATCTCTTAAACTAATGTCTCTAAAAGTCCTTATTTTAGGCAGCGGCTCAGCACTACCTGCCATTTCAGCAAATCAAACAGCGCAAGTAGTTAGTTGTGGCAATCAACTCTTTCTAGTAGATTGTGGAGAAGGAACTCAAGTTCAGTTGCGCAAAAACAAAGTAAAAATTCAGCAAATCAATCAGGTGTTTATTTCTCATTTACATGGAGATCACTTTTTTGGTTTAGTAGGGCTTTTGTCAACCATGCACCTTTTAGGTCGCAGGGCAGAGTTGCACATTTTTGGACCAAAAGGCTTAGACGAAATTGTTGAGATCCAATTTCGAAATTCCGGCAGTCATCTATCCTTCAACATGGTTTTTCATACCATTGAAAAAGCAGGCGAGGTGTTGTATGAAGATGCTAAAGTTGTTGTTACTTCATTGCCTTTAAAACATCGTATACCTTGTTACGGATTTCATTTTCAAGAGAAGAAAGGGTTGCGAAAGTTAGACGGGCAAAAGTTGGTAGAATACAACATACCCGTTTATGCTCGAAAAAGTATTGCTGAAGGGCAAGACTTTCGAAGTGAGGAAGGGGTAGTTGTAAAAAATTCAGAATTAACGACAGATCCAGCCAAGTCAAAAGCTTATGCGTTTTGTTCTGATTCTGCTTATTATGAGAAGTTAATACCTTTTATTCAGGAAGTTGACTTGCTTTACCATGAAGCTACTTTCTTGGAAAGTGAGCGAGAACGAGCGAAGAAGACCTTTCATTCTACTGCGAAAGATGCAGCAACTATAGCAGAAAAGGCCAATGCCAAGCAACTAATTATGGGGCATTTCTCTAACCGCTATAAAAAAAAAGATGGCTTTTTGCAAGAGGCTCGTATGGTATTTAAAAATACTGATGCGGCTGAGGAAGGGAAGGAGTACAGGGTTTAATGGGAATTCTCACGTATTCGGATTATTTTCAACTGTATTTTTATACAGTTTCGTTTTTGCTGGAAAGCGCAGTTTATGAAGAAAAAACATTACAACGTTTAATATAAGACAAATAGGGAAGTAGAAAGCCACGAAATTTCGATTTGACTGTTTTGGTGCATAGCACTGTACTTGAATAAACCACAAACCCCCCTTATTTACTATAAAATATGTTATTTACGCTTATTCAACTTCTTTCGCATTAAGAATAGGTGAAAATTGCTTCCAATTTGATTTTTTTTCAGAATAGTTTTGGTAAACTTATTCTTTACATTTTATAGTAAACATTAATTCGTTAAAACTAGTTTCATATGGGTTTTCTATTGTAAATATTTTTGTGTCAAATTGATTGTTGAATATAGTTTTTAACTCTAATATTTTCTTTTCAATCTCAACATAATCATATGGTACCGTTAGTTCAAAACTACCTTCAAAATCAATCCATTGGGCGAAGTACGAGTTAATATTATCTTTACTTAATGCTATCGAGCTCTTGCCTACCTTGTTCTATTGTTTCAAATTTATATTTGTTTGATATTAAGAGTAAATAATTTTGAAGTATTTGTAGAAAAGTGAATCGTCAAGCACAAAATTTGCATCTTGTGTTTGTAGTACGTTCTTTGTTAAGTTGATGAAAGAGGAATTTTGAGTTGTCTTATTTTCTGCGACATCAATACCATATGTTGAAGCATGGACATACTTTTCTGAAGTATCTTGGCTGTTTCAATTCTTTTTTATCCAATTTAAACCAGATTTTTCCTTTATATAAAAGTCATCTAGTGAGTCAGAAATATTTGGAGCATCATGTTGATTTAATGCTATTCCTTGAATAATTAAATTACCCGCGTTTGAGTCATAATTCTCCATAATATCAATTTGACCAATAACTACTTGGCCTAATAAAAATGTCGTAAATAATGCTATTAATATCATTGGTATATTTTTTACACATAACAATTTGGATATGAATTACCTATTGTGTCTTATCCACATCTTAAATTCAATACTTATTCTTCTTAAATAGTTTACCAAGGCCATCCAAAAGCTTTCTCAATGCATCGTAATAGAGCGTAATGGCTAGGAAAATATTAAAACCCCAAATCACCATAAGGTTGGCAGAAAATGTGGTAATGTAATTGCCAAATAACTTTTTTGAAGAAGCTAAAAAGTGCGAACGGAAACCGTCAGGGTCTCTATAAACTGGATCTGCTCGTTGAATCAATTCATTTTTCCATTCAATAATCTTATTCAAATCGTTTTTGTTGGTCATCAAGTCCTCTAACGATTCATTCGTATAATTATTTTTTAGTTCAATAAAGTCAGCCTTTTTCTCAGGGCTGTTGTTCATTTCAATTAATAACTGATCTTTTTCGTCATTGTACTCATTGTACTTCTTAATATAATACCTGTTCAAATCAACAAGGTACTCATCTACTTCACCCAATACCTCTTTAGATGGAATCCCGTCATTTAGCGCTTCTGTATTTTCAAATTGTACGTCTTGGTTTCTAGCATTCTCTTCGCTAATCTCGTTGTACAATAATTCTACTCCATTCGCTATATTTTCTTGTTCTTCTTCATCTTTATATGTTCGTTTTATAAAATTAGAACGATCATTCAAACGACTTAACCAGAAGTTTTTACGGAAGCTGGTAGTTTTAATGTCTTTATCAATGTAAAAGAAGTTCTGATTAAACTTATTGTCCTTGAATTGTTTAACTGCCAATGCTTCAAATGCCCATTTGGAAACCATTATTTCACCCACAAATGGAACCTTATCTTGTATGGTAATGGTGGGATTTAACTTTTCAAATTTTACAATTACACCACTTAGCATTAATTGAGGTATTACCAAAAATGGAATTAAAATGTAAATAGTCACTGCCGAATCAAAAGTAGCGGAGATGTTTAGGCCCAATATGTTGGCAAAACAAGCTGCTGAGAATAGAATTAACCAATACTCTAAATACATTCCTTGTATGCCCAATATTGAATTTCCCACTAGCACAAATGACATAATTTGAATTGCCGATACGGCAAACATGATGAAGATTTTAGAGAACAAGTAACTTCCTTTGCTCAAGTTCAAGAATTTTTCCCTTTTCAGTATTTTTCTATCTCGAATAATTTCTTCTGCAGCCACAGTTAATCCCAAAAAGAGCGCTACAATTACACTAATAAAAATGTATGCCGTGAAATTTTCGTTCGAACGAAAAATGTAACCTGTGCTATCTGCTTGATTTGTATCTGAATAACGTATTATAAAGGATAAGATAAAGGCCAATACTGGAGCCTCTAAGAAATTAATCAACATGTATTGTTTGTTGGTCAATTTAGAAAGCACATCTCTTATAATGAATACTTTAAATTGCTTGAAAGCATTTGGTATTTTGAGGCTCTTTTTAGGAGCTTCGTTTACTTCTGTTTTTATGTGATCTTGGTTATTTTTTAAATTATCATTGTAGGCATTGTACCATACGTTTGGCGTAATTCTCCGCTTTTCAGTTTGATTACCATATTCATCTAAGATTTTAGACTCTATAATGTTGAAGATTTGCTCAGGTGTAACATTACCACAGTTAAAGCACTCACTTTCCGCAGCGTTTGCTTGGCTCATTTGTTCTTTGAAATAAACAATTCCTTCTACTGGGTTTCCGTTGTAAATTAAATAGCCTCCGGTATCTAAAATTATCAACTTGTCAAACATTTTGAAAATGTCGGAAGATGGCTGGTGAATTACCACAAAAATTAATTTTCCTCGTAAGGTTAATTCCTTCAATAAATCCATGATGTTTTCAGAATCTCTAGAAGAGAGACCCGAAGTAGGCTCATCAACGAACATGATGGAAGGCTCACGAATTAATTCAAGCGCTATGTTCACTCTTTTTCGTTGACCACCACTAATGGTTTTTTCTAATGGGCTACCAACTTTTAAGTTTCTTGTTTCCCAAAGACCTAGACTGTTGAGTACTTTGAAGGTCAATTTAACTATTTCTCTGTCTGATAAACTGCCAAAACAAAGTTTGGCATTGTAGAAAATGTTTTGAAAAACAGTTAACTCTTCTATTAAAAGGTCATCTTGAGATACATAACCGATAACTCCTTCAATTTTATCTTTGTTTTCAGGGTCATGTATATCAAAGCCATTGATCTTTACCGCACCTGTTGATGGCTTATAGTTACCATTGAGTACATTTAGTAATGTAGATTTACCCGCACCACTAGCACCCATGATACCGATTAAATTTCCGGATTCTTCTTCATAATTCATTGGGTGCAAGCCAATGTTTTCATTCTTAAACTTATAAGTTATATTATCGACAGTGAAGGTGGTCTTCTCTATATTCAAATCGCTCAAAAAGTTAGTGATGATATCACTATAATAAATAGGAGCAACCTTAGACCCTCTTAATGAAGAGCCTTGGGTTAAAACATATGTTTTAACCGGTTTAATTAATTGACTATTAAGCTGTAATTCAGTTTTTCCAAAGTATTTCAGGAAGAACATTTTTACACTTGTAATATTCAGTATTCTTACTTCACCATCAATACCGTCCGCATTAATATGCTTGTGTTCTCCAGCTGTTTTCTCATGGTTGTTGATGAGAAGTACGTTTGCTGTTTTAGGAAGTTCTTCGTTAGCAGCGCTAACGAAATCTTTTATTTCAATGTATTCGCTTGTGCTAATGTTGAATGAATCTGAAACTGTCTCTACAAATTCTATTGCTTGCTCAGTATCGTTATTATTCAAGAAGATGAATTCCAATAACTGAACTAAAACATATATTTTCTGTTTTTGAGTAAGTTCTTTGTTAATTTCAGCGCAAATTTTAAGAATTTTTACAGAGTTAAGCGACGTTCTTTTTCTAGCCTTGGCGCCTTCTCGCTTCTTGTTTTGTTCATTGTAGTAATGATCATAAACTTGCAAGTATTCATTTACTAATTCTTGGTTTAGTTGTTCATTAAGAAATTGATTTACAAACTCTTTTGTATTTGAATCATCTCTTCCAACATTTGCAACAATGGCAAATAATTGCATGAGGGCTTTTAAAATTTTTTCACTCATAGTGTTAGCTTGGCTAGTCTGTAAATTGGAGCATGAAAATAACAAAAAAAAGCAGGATGTTTAACATCCTGCTTCCTATCTTAAATGTTTTTAGTCCTACGGTTTAAAACCTACTAATAAGACAGCACAACCAGATTCAACTTCGTCAAGGTTTAAATTTCCTTCAACGATAACATCCAACGTAGAATTTACTTCGAAATCCCAATAAGGTGCGTTACCATGGTCAGAACTAATAAAGATTTCATTTCGCTCTTCATCGTAAACTTTGAAAATTAGATTTCCAGGAGTAAGTCCGCTGCACGCAGCAAATCTGTAAGTACTTTGACCGTAAAGTGTCAAATGAAATTCTGAAGTTTGATCATCGAATAACAATGCTCGGTATTCTTGCCCATCAGATAAAAATTCTTTTGTGAAGTTATTATTACAAACAGTTGCAATCGTATCACATTGCGCATTTACTTGACCAAAAAATGAAACAAAAAACGCTATGAACAGGGAAAATTTAAAAATGATTTTTTTCATCGAGGTATTATTTTAAAATGCTTAATCTGATTGCTTCAACTTTAGCTGATATATCAGCTAATAATTCTGGACTCATATCAACCTTTAAAGTACTGTTGATTGTGGTAGTTTTTGTTTCTTCGTCAGTAGAGGCCATTTTATAGGTGTAATTGAATTCGATACCATCATAAATATCGTTTAGTTCATTCAATTGATTAATAATTGTACCTAACGGAGTTTTGTCTTGAAAAGGAAGCATTAAGCTAATTAAATTCTTAATTGTAATTTTCTGCTCTCCGATTCGATTTTTAATATTTTGATTATCGTTTGTTTTCACAATGTTCGTTGCAAAATGCAACGTCTCAATCCAACCTCCGGCTAGAATTAATACACTTAAATCATTTTGTTCGTTGGTTTTTAAATAGCTGTCTGCAGATTTAAATGCATCGGAAACTAACGCTAAAAGTGAATCTTGATTTCCAAGGTTTGCTTCAAAACGAATAATCATGGTTTCATCAAAAATATTTGTCATGCCCAACTCAGCAGAAAGACGCTTTGTAATGGCCATAAAAGAAATTGCATCTTGAGTTTGGTCATATATTGTTGCATATCCCATATCAGCACCATATATTCCTAAGTTCAATGCTTTTTTAGCAGAAGTTGGAAGGTTAGACGCATTACTGGTTGGGCTTAGCATTTCTGAAGAGTACGCAGCACCAGAGTGTTTTAATAAAAAAGCAGTTTGGATAGGAGATGGAACACTAAAAATTTTTCCATTGATTTTCATCAGATTTGCATCCTTCTTTTCTTTATTTTCTTCCGTTTTCTCTCCGCCTTCTTTGTCTCCTCTTTTGGTTTCTTCGGCACAACCCACTAAGAAAAATGCAACGAATGTAATTACGCCTATTTTTTTAAGGATAGTTTGTGAATTAATTAAGCTTGTTTTTACCATTTTAGTGCTGTAAATGAGTGTAATAATCTTTCTTAAAGGCCTAAAGATAATTAAATCTATAAAATCCGAGTTCTTTTCATTTGAAATCTTAATAATAAAAATGAAATTAGTGCTAATGTAAATTCTATACTCGCGTGTTCATAGTTCTGAAATATAAAGTCTCCAATTCCAAAAAGTATACAGTAAACCATAATAATTGAGCTTATCCAGCTAATAAAGAGTGCTGCTAGGTTAGATTTGGGTTCAGATAAATCTCTGTATTTTTTCCATCCTCCATCAGGTTTTACTTTTTCATAAAAACTAATTAATTTTTTTTCCTCGGTCGGTAGAGTTAAAAAAGTTGCAATTAACCAGCATATAGTGCTAAAACCAACGGTAAACAAAAAGTTGAATGGATATTCCAGTTCAATAACATAGTTGGCTAAAATGTAACCCAAAAAAGGAGCAAGACTTGCTACAATTTCACTCCACGCATTAATTCGCCACCAATACCATCGCAGAATTAATACCATTCCAAGACCTGCACCACATTCAATTAGAAATTTCGCGGCTGTATCTATACTCGAAATTTGTGTGGTTGCAAAGAGTGCTAGTAGCATGATTAACACCGTAAAAATTCGAGCTTTTTGCACGTAATCCTTTTGTTCATCATCAGCCGTTTCATCCTCTTTTTGAGGTTTTAGAAAGCGTTTGTATAAGTCATTTGTTAAGTAGCTAGCTCCCCAATTTAACTGCGTAGATACCGTACTCATGTATGCGGACAAAAATGCAACGAGTAATAAGCCCTTCAGTCCGGTTGGTAGGTAGTCTTTCATGGCCATAACAAATCCTTGCCCGGCATCTTCTATTGGCAATTCAGGATATAAAACTAAAGTGCATAAGCCAACAATAATCCACGGCCAAGGACGTAAACAGTAATGAGCTACTTGAAAGAAAAGGGTTGCATAAATAGCATTCTTCTCATCCTTGGCACTCATCATTCGTTGCGCAATATAGCCGCCACCTCCGGGCTCAGCTCCGGGGTACCAACTTGCCCACCATTGTACCAAACCAAAAGTTAAAAAGGCGGCTACGGTAACACTAAATGTTCCAATGTCATTCGCCACTGAACCAGAATTGATGGTAGGGAAAAAATTAAAACGCCAAGCAGGCAATTGTTCTTTTAACCCAGCTATTCCACCAACTTTTTCTGTATTTAGAACTACGATTGCAAGAATAATGCAACCTGTCATGGCAATAAAGAATTGTACAAAGTCTGTCATGGCAACTCCCATTAGACCAGAAAGTGAAGAATAAATTGCAACAAAAACCATTGCCGCTGCAATGACCCATATCACCATGTCATCTGGTAAATCGAAAAATACCTTTAAAATAGAAGCCAATGCAACATTTACCCATCCAATAACAATTACATTTAGAAAGAGGCCCATGTAAACGGATTTAAATCCTCTCAAGAATGCAGCGGGTTTTCCACTGTATCTTAATTCAACAAACTCTAGTTCAGTCACCACTTCAGATCTCCTCCAGAGCCTGGCAAAGAAGAAGGTTGTTAGCATTCCTCCAATTAGCATATTCCACCATAACCAGTTTCCTGAAACACCATTTTGAGCAATGAGTTCTGTTACCAGAAGGGGAGTGTCAGCAGCGAAAGTGGTCGCTACCATCGAAATTCCTGCAATGTACCACGGTAAGTTTCTTCCACCCAAGAAGAAGTCGCTTAAGCTTTTACTAGCTTGCTTTTTATAAAAAATACCAATACTGAATGCTATAATTAAATAGGCTACGATTATTATCCAATCTAAAGGAGCTAAAGTCATTTTAAATCTTTTTTCAAAGGTTATAAAATCAAGGTATTTTATAGGCGTTACAATATTTGTTTATGAACAATGAATAATGGATAGCATAAGCAGGAATCTGTAAGTTTGCAACATGTCAGAAGAACCGAAAAAAGAGGGAGGAACTCCTTCAATTTTAGATAAGCTTGGGGTTAAGAAAACCGGAGCCAAGCCTAAAGAAAAGATTTATCGACCGAGAGAAGACAAGACAACTTCTCCGAAAGACGATAAGCCCATTCAAATTAAATTGGATGGTCAGTTTAAGATGGTGGCAACGTGCATGCAAAACATGGAGCCTGAATTAGAACAAGAACTTAATGATTTAGGAGCAAAAGAGATACAAGTAAAAAGAAGGGCGGTTGAATTTGTTGGAGATTTAGAGTTATTGTACAAAGCCAATATCTGGTTGCGAACGGCATTAAAAGTATTAAAGCCGATATACCATTATTCTGCAAAAAATGAAGGTGAATTATACAACAGAGCGTTAAAATTACCGTGGGAAACAATTTTTAATTCGGAAAAGACTTTCTCCATAGACTCTGCTGTTAGTTCTACTCACTTCACGCACAGTCAATTTGCTTCTTTACGAATTAAAGATGCAATTGTAGATCGTTTTCGAGCGCAACAATTAAATAGACCAAATGTAGAACGTTTCGATCCTGATGTTAGGATTCACCTTCATATAAATGATACTTCGATTACGCTCTCGTTGGATAGCAGTGGAACGCCATTGTTTAAAAGAGGATATAGAGTAAAGCAACATTTAGCGCCTATTAATGAATGTTTGGCAGCAGGCCTTATTTTAAAGAGTGGTTGGAGAGGGGAACAAGACTTTTTTGACCCCATGACAGGAACTGCGACAATTGCCATTGAAGCTGCCTTGATTGCATGTAATATTCCGCCCAATTTGAACCGGACGAATTTTGCTTTTGAAGGTTGGAATAATTACGATGTTAGTCTGCTTTCTAAAGTCTTAGGCAAAGCACAAGAAGTGTACAGACCGTTGAAAGTGAATATCTATGCAAAAGAACTAAATTCTAATAACTTACGTTCGGCAAGAATGAACATCAATTCTGCAAATATGCGTAAAAGTATAGAGTTAGAGCAAGCAGATTTTTTCAAAACTCCACCACCATCGGAAAGTGGAGTAATGATTATTAATCCTCCGTATGGCGAAAGATTAGAACTTCAAGAAGGGTTGCCTGATTTTTTCGAAAAAATTGGCTCTACGTGTAAGCATGAATATTCTGGTTGGGATGCATGGATTATAGCCTCTGATGAAGAGTCTTTTAAAAATATTGGACTAAAACATTCTAAAAAGATACCCGTGATGAATGGGAAATTAGAATGTCAATTTAGAAAGTTTGAGTTATTTGAAGGTAAAAGAGTTGAAGAGGTGAAAAGACGAGGAGGAAAGAAACAAGACTAATTTAGATTATTTTCTTCCTAAAGTATTTATCTTATTTATGGATATGATGGTCTATCAAATTGCTCTATGTTAATACTATAAGCGCAATCGAAATGACCCAATGGGCATTCTTTATTACCGTGCAAACCACAAGGCCTACATTCTAAATTCTTTTTTGTTTCAATCACCTTTGCTTGGTTTGCCAATGGGCCAAAGCCAAATGAAGGAACTGTGGAACAAAATACAGCATTGGTAGGAGCATTAACAGCTGAAGCCATGTGCATTGGTCCAGAATCATTTACATAGTTCAAAGTTGCACCTTTCATTAAGGCAGCTGACTCTAAAAAACTTAGTTTACCACTCAGGTTAATTAGATTTTCTCTGTCACACATTTGAACAAGTTCTTCACATTCTTCTGCATCATCCGGACCTCCTAGAAGGTAAATGGTCCATTGGTCATCTTGAGATAAAAGTAACTCAGCCCATTTTAAACTAGGAAACTGTTTTGTTGCCCAAACTGAAGTATGAGCAAAACATAAATATGGAGACTTTTGAAATTGCTTAACTTGCTCTAGATCTTGATTTGATGGATAAAGCTTTGGTCGAGTGTATTTATCATCAGTTAGTTCTCTGACCAAAGAAAGATTTCGACTAGTTTCATGTTGGCCAATAAGCTGATGTCCTATTTTTTTAGTGAACGTAAAGGACATTGGGTTTTTTCTGTACCCAATTTTAATTTTAGCTCCCGACAGCGCCGCGATTAGACCCGATGCCATAAACCGTTGCGCATTAATAACACAATCGTATTTTTTAGAGCGAACTATACTGATAACCTTAAATAATGAACTGTATTTTTTACCACTTTTCCTCCAAATCAATACTTTATTAATTTTAGGGTGATTAACTAGTAGCTTTTCATTTCCATTACGTAATAAAAAATCAATTTTTGCTTCAGGATAGAATTCACTGAGCTTCTCAATAATAGGAGTTGCTAAAATAACATCACCAATAAATGCAGTTTGTATAATTAATATCTTATTCATTATACAGCTACTTCGAAATCTCGGAGCACGTCGTTAAGTGAGGTTTTTAAATCGGTACTAGCTTTGCGTTGACCAATAATTATTGCACAGGGTACTTGAAATTCTCCAGCCGGGAACTTTTTAGTGTATGAACCTGGGATTACTACAGATCTGCTTGGAACAACCCCTTTGTACTCTTTTGGTTCGTCGCCTGTTACATCAATAATCTTTGTGGACTTGGTCAATACTACATTGGCTCCTAAAACGGCCTCTTTCTCAACCTTTACACCTTCCACAACGATACATCGTGAGCCGATGAAGCAACCACCTTCGATAATTACAGGAGAGGCTTGTAAAGGTTCTAAAACACCTCCAATTCCAACTCCGCCGCTTAGGTGCACATTCTTACCGATTTGAGCACAGCTTCCAACTGTAGCCCAGGTATCCACCATTGTACCCTCATCCACATAAGCGCCGATATTAATGTACGATGGCATCATAATTACACCTCGAGAAATATAAGCTCCATAGCGCGCTATGGCATGAGGTACAACTCTAATTCCCTTTTTTGCATAGTCAGACTTTAACGCCATCTTATCGTGAAATTCAAATGGTCCCACCTCAATGGTTTCCATTTTTCGAATAGGGAAGTAGAGCACGACAGCTTTTTTTACCCATTCATTTACTTGCCATCCCGTTTCAGTTGGCTCAGCGCATCTAAGCTCTCCAGAGTCAATTTTTGAAATCACAAATTCAATTGCTTTTATTGTTCCGTCTTCTTTAAGTAAATCACGGTTATCCCATGCACTTTCAATTATTTCTTGAAGGTCTTTCATATTCACAAAAATAATTTTTCTAATTGGTTCGTAGTCGATTTCCAGTCGTAATTGTGTTGTACAAAATCATGACCTTTTTTAGCTATACTAGTGGCAAGAGTATGGTTTTCTAACAACTCTAAAATTGAGGTAACATACTCTGCTTCACTATTTGCTATGATAATATTTTCTCTGTCAGTTGCTTTCAATGCATTATTCGCCAAAGTTGACGTAATACAAGGAGTTTGCATGGCCATTGCTTCTAAAAGTTTGTTTTGCAATCCTGTACCAATTTGCATAGGAGCAATAAACACTTTTGAACTAGCATAGTACTCTCGAATATCATCTACCCATCCTGTTACGGTTACATTTTTTTGAGCCAGCTTTTGAACCTTCGCGCTGGGAGAGGCTCCGGCAACGACTAGGCTAATAGAAGGGCTTTTTTTCCATAGTTCAGGTAACACCTCTTCTACCAAGAATACAACACCATCTACATTGGGCGGATAAGACATGTTTCCCGTGAATACCAGATCAAATTTTGTCTCTCTTTTTCTCGGACTAAAATAAGTTAAGTCTACTCCGTTTCTAATAATTTCAATGGATTTGTTTTTAGCATGAATAATCAAATCTCGATCTTGTTCCGAAATGATTGTTTTATTTTCAAATGAATTAAAGATGAAATGCTCGTACTTTTTAAGCCTACTTGCCTCAATACGAACAAACGGTCTTAAGTATGCTTTTGATTTTTTTATTCTTCTTTCCATTCCTTTTGAAAGAACATCCATGTAATCTAAGGTTTTAGGAATATCATGCATGTCTTTAACATATTCACTTACCCTTATAAGTTGGCAGTAAATATGGTTTACCTGGTTGCTTCTAAAAAAATGGACAATTGTTTTTTTTGCACTTTTCTTAAAAAAGTACGCTACCTGCAAAGGGAGTTTTGAAAAGAGAAGGCCCTTGATTAAATTCTTTAGGATGTTAAGCCGACTAAGTTTAATCACTATTATTTCTTTGCAATAGGGTTCTAGTTGCTTAAAATGAGATGACTTTACATCGTTGTCGCTTATGCAACAAAGGTAAATTTCATTGTTTTTAGCTAATTCTTTTAGTTGATGAAATGCTCTGAGTTTATCTCCTTTTTCTAATGGATAAGGAAACCGAGAAAGTAGAACACCTATTTTCATAATTCTGAAGGTGTTTTCTTTTTGAATATAGATTTGAAGAAGTTGTTGTATAAGTCAAAGTTAAATAGGGCAGAATCACTAGTGGCTTTGTAGGTGAAAAACAAACCAACTGGTAAAAGAATAGCTGAAGCCATCCACATTCCAATAAGGGAATCAATAGCACCTTCTTTTGCCATCTTCTCTCCTGAAATACTAAGAATGTGAAAAAGTAAAAAGAACAAAACAGATATAATTATTGGCATTCCTAGACCTCCTTTTCTGATAATAGCGCCTAGTGGCGCCCCGATTAGAAACAGTATCACACAAGCAAAAGGCAGTGTTAATTTTTTGTGCCATTCAATTTCATGATTTCGAATGTATTTATTTCTGCTCTTCATGTCTTCATGCATGCTACTCAATCTGGATCGAGAATTTCTACTTAGGTTAGCTGCAGTATTTAAAATCTGAGCTTTTTGATCTACATCAAACTTTGAGAAGTAATTGTCAAAATTTAAATTACTTGTATCCTTTTTTTGAGTAAACTCACTTTCGTCGTAGTTTGCGTAGAGGAATGAGCTATTCTTTAAACCTGTTTTAAAACTTTCAAAATGATTGTTTTTCATTGCTTTTAAAGTGTCTATGGCACTTGATAATTGTGCCATATTTAACATTTTATAACCTGTTTTAAATAACTCTTCGTCTGTTCTGTTTAAATCAAACTGTGATAAGTCAGAGCGAATTATATTCTCCTTAAATTTTGATCTGGATAGGGTGTATTCTTTTTTAACTTGCGGGTTTTTCTCCTCTTCATAATTAATTCCATTGATTAACTTCAACTCCAAGTATCGTTTGTCAGGAGTCATGGTCATAATTCCTTCTTCTGCTTGTGTAACCTTTCGGTTTCCTGGTCCATCTGAGTGATCATAAATTAGAACGTCGTACAAGTGTTCAATACCATCAATTTCCTTCTTGTCCTTAACTCTTATAGTAATGTCTTCTAAATCATTAGAAAACATCCCTGGCTGGATATCCATTGCAGGTTTCTGTTGCTTAATATCATACAACAATGATTTGCTTTTTAAATTAGCAACTGGAAGCCAATAATTTGAAAACAGATAAGCGACAAAACTTAACATAATGACCACTGCGAACAGTGGTTGCAAAACTTTTTTAAGTGATATTCCGGCAGATTTGAAAGCAACTAGTTCATAGTGCTCGCCTAAATTTCCGAAAGTCATTAATGAGGAAAGTAAAATGGATAGGGGAAGAGCCATAGGCACTAAGCTAGCCGCAACGTAAATTAAGAGTTGAACAAAAACACTAAACTCTATTCCTTTGCCGACTAAGTCGTCAATGTATTTCCATAGGAACTGCATAAGCAGAACGAAAATGGAAATGAAAAATGTCGCCATAAATGGCGACATAAAAGATTTTAGTATAAATTTTGAGGAGGTTTTCAACGTCTATTTTTGTAGTAATCGTTTCACCTAAAGTTTTATTGTGTTACTTCTTAAGAGCCTATGGCATGCAAAAGGCTCTTAACTTGACTTTCCCAAAGCAATTGCGACTCTTCTATTTCGTCTTCTTCTGCATAGTCAGTGATGATTAAAGATACATCATTCGTTAAGTCGTCGGTCTCTAGTTTGAATTCAAAAAAGGACTCTTCATCTTCATCCTCTTCCCATTTGAAACGAATGTATTTATCTGCTTTTTTGGATAATAATAATGCTGTTTCTTCAGAACTATCCCAAATGAAAACAAACTTTTTACCTCTAGAGTTTACATTGTCTGCAAACCATTCAGAAAGTCCTGAAGGCGTTGATAAAAATTTATAGAGCATCTTAGGTGATGCTTTCACTACAAATTCTAATATATATTCTACTTTATTTGCCATGAGAATCTAAATTGTTCGAATGCAAGATACACACTTTTAAACGATTTTAAAAGTTGGTAAGTTTCTTTTAATAAGTGTGTTATTATTGTTAATTGTAGCTTTAAAGTATCTTTTAGTTTAAAAGCCCACTCGAAGTATACAAGTATCATCTATTTGTTCTTCTTCACCTCGCCAAGCTTTAAACTTAAGATCTAGTGTATCATTAAATGAGTTGTTCTTACCTTTAACTTCAATTAGATGTTCTTTAAAACCCTTTGATTTTACTTTTTTCTCCGCCAAATTGATCTAAGTAGCCATCATAGAATAGTAAAATTTGGTCTAGTTTTTTTACGTTAATAATAGTGCTTGTGAAAGGAGACCTTTTTATGAATTTACCAATTGGTTGACGATCCGCTTTTATATCTATAAATTTATTTTCTCTCAACAAATACAGAGGGTTATACGCCCTTGCATAAACGACTTCATTCTTATGATCCCATCTGCAGAGACACATATCCATTCCATCACTTACTACACTTTAAGAACTGTTAAATGTGTATTCTACAAGAACAGCCAATTGATGTAAAATTTCTCCCGGATCAGTGAGCATTAGTTCATTAATACACCTGTTTAAGGCATTTTAGCCAACTACACTTACCAGTGCTCCTAGAACTCCATGCCTGGTGCAATCGGCAACAGCAAAAAAGGAATAGTTCTTTGTAGACTCTAACTAATAAAAATCTCCCGAAACAATATCTTTCGGACGGAAATTGATATCAAAGTCTCTAAATATCGCTTCCAGTAGCTTTTTTGAAGGGAGTAAAGCTCCTTGCAGTCGCTGAGCATAGTTGATACTTTGAATGATTTCTTTGTTTTGATTCTCAAATAGTGTATTTTTCTGAACTATCTCTTGAGTTCGTAATTTCACTTCTCTCTCTAATGTTTCTATTTGTTTGTTTTTGAGATGGTTTATTTGTTCAAGACGCTTAACGGCCTCTTGTTCTGCAACTAATTTTTCATTTTGATTTTTACAATACCTGGCAGCTAAATAAATTGATAGAAAAGCGATTTCTACTGCTGAAGCAATTTCAAGTGAATTATTTGCTAGAAATTCACTTTCTATAATATTCACATTACTCAATATAAACGATATAGCTTCCATCCAAAGAAAAGCAAAGGCCAAAGTAATTTTAATTCCTGGTTGATGACCTGATTTGCATCGGAGGTAAATTTCAACTAAAAAGAAAGTAGTGATAAGGAAAGAAACTATATTAATAAAAGGGTATGTAATCTCATAAATCCAACTCTTTAAAAAGCTAGTAATTTGAAAGAAACAAACTAAACCAAAAAAGAATCGATACAAGTTGATAAACCATTTTCTCTCTTTGTGAAACTCTAAAAACTGGTTAGCGCAAGCAAATAAAGTAAGCATTGGGATTGCTGCGAATATTAAAATGGAGTGATTTCCTAAATAGTTAGAACCGGGCCAAAGGAATTCAAATGAAAACCCATCTTAATGACAGCTAAAACATTCCCATTATGAAAACGTAACCAACAAAAAAGAAATTGACTCTTTGACGAAGAGCAATCCTAAAGAAGGTAAATAGAACCAATACCAAGGCAATGAATCCATAATAAAATCCGAGGAAAAAATTCTCTTTTGAAACAAACTCAGTGAAGCCTTCAGTACTCCAAAATTTCATTGGGAGCTTTAGTATTTCTACGTCACTATTTGCTTTAACTTTTATTATATACTCGCCTAGAATTCAATTGGAAACACGAATTTTCTGTAATCGTAAGTTCTTTGTTCAAAAACGAAATCGTCTCCTTTGTGGAATTCCTTTACAATCGAATTTTGATTGTTTAAAATATATAAATCAACTTGATTCGTTAATGGTTTTGCAAGTTCAAGAATAAATCTTCTGTCACTATCTATTGAATTTTGAACATTTAATTCCATCCAGTATGCCGAGGTGGTGAAATCGATATAAGGTACATCAGATTTGGATTGGAATGCATTTTTCATTTCACTCAATTTTTTCAGTTGAGCAATATCTTTAAAAACTAATGCATCATTCTTATCCTCTAAAACCCATGAATACCTATCCAAATGCGCTGATTCTCCTTCTTTGGGTAATTCAATATTGGTTTGGCTAAAAGAAAGACTGAGAAAGTAAGTTCAAAAAAGAAGAAAACACTTTGATTATATCTCATCATACAAAAGTACTTCATCCCTTTTAATTCTTAACTTTTTTTTGTGAAGTTGAACTCCAATATTTATTGAAAACTGTCGAACTTTAAACTTTGTTAAAGGTTTTAATAAATAAATGATTGGTTTTAGATTTTCGGAGTTTTCAGAGGATAGTAAGGACGAAACTCCATTTGAGCGGTTATTGAAAATATTCTTAGAACTAATGACGCATACTTCAGGGGATTTTGAAGAAAGCATGGCTTGGTTAAAGGAGTTAGATGACGAACATAGTTTAACAACTCCTGAATATACCTTAGAGGATTTTAGAAAAGACCTGGAAGAAAAAAGGTATATCAAAAAGGACGAAAACAATCAAACTGGGTTAAGTGAAAAATCAGAGCAGCTGATTCGAAAAAAAGCGTTAGAGCAAATTTTTGGTAAGCTTAAGAAAGGTGGGAAGGGGAATCATAAAACCAATTCCATCGGTCAGGGAGGAGAAAACAATACAGATCGTAGACCTTTCCAATTTGGTGATACATTAGATCAAATTGCTTTTACGGAGTCATTTAAGAATGCTCAAATTAACAATGGGATAGATTCTTTTCAAATGACAGAAAGGGATTTAGAGGTAACTGAAAGCTTCCACTCTACCCAAATTTCTACCGTTTTAATGATTGACATTTCGCACTCCATGATTTTGTATGGGGAAGACCGAATAACACCTGCCAAGAAAGTGGCAATGGCTTTGGCAGAATTAATCACTACCAAATACCCAAAAGATAGCTTAGACATTGTGGTTTTTGGAAATGACGCTTGGAAGGTAAAAATAAAAGATTTGCCTTACTTATCTGTAGGGCCGTACCATACAAATACTGTTGCAGGGCTTGAGTTGGCTATGGATCTGTTACGAAGAAGAAAGAATTCTAACCGGCAAATATTTATGATCACCGATGGCAAGCCTACTTGCTTAATTGAAAATGGAAAATATTATCAAAATTCTTGGGGTCAAGATCCTAAAATTTTAAACCGAACAATCAATTTAGGAATTCAATGCAGAAAGCTCAATATTCCTATAACTACTTTCATGATTGCAAAGGACCCTTATTTACAAAAATTTGTAGAAGAATTCACCGAAGCCAACCAAGGCAAGGCCTTTTATTCCGACTTAAATGGATTAGGCAATTTTATATTTACTGATTACGAGAAGAACAAAAAAAGAGTTTAAAGATGGATATATTGAACATAAAAACACTGAAACAACTTAAAGATTCAGGTTTTCAAGTGAAAAGTGTGAAGGATGAGCTCCGAGACAACTTAATTCAAAAGATTAAGGTAAATGAAAATGTGTTTCAAGGAATATTTGGCTATGAGGACACCGTTATTCCTAATATAGAACGTGCAATATTGTCAAGGCACAGCATCAACATGTTAGGACTTAGAGGACAGGCCAAGACTAGAATTGCTAGAATGATGACCCAGTTGTTAGATGAATACATGCCAATTATTGAAGACAGTGAAGTAAATGATAACCCATTCGAGCCGGTATCCTATTTTGGTAAACAACTACTAGAGGAGAAGGGTGACGATACTCCAATTGCTTGGGTACATAGAAATGAGCGTTATGTTGAAAAACTTGCTACACCAGATGTCTCTATTGCGGATTTAATTGGAGATGTAGATCCAATTAAGGCAGCCAACTTAAAGTTAGACTATTCAAATCCTAGGGTAATTCATTTTGGATTAATACCTCGAGCAAATAGATGTTTATTCGTGATCAATGAATTACCAGATTTACAAGCACGAATTCAAGTAGCCTTATTTAATATTTTACAAGAAGGAGACATACAGATTAGAGGTTTTCAGCTCAGGTTTCCGCTAGACATTAAATTCATGTTCACTGCAAATCCTGAAGACTACACGAATAGAGGCTCTATTATTACGCCTTTAAAAGATAGGATTCAAAGTCAAATTATGACCCACTATCCAAAAACGATAGAGTTAGCAAAGGATATTACGAAGAGCGAAGCAAGAATTGCAGTATTTCAAAATGACAATATCACCGTTCCGGAAATTGTAAAGGATTTGTTGGAGCAAATATCATTTGAAGCTAGGGAGAGTGAATTTGTTGATGAAAAATCTGGAGTTTCGTCAAGACTATCTATATCAGCCTATGAGACGATGTTAAGCGCTGCAGAGAGAAGAATGCTCAAAAGTAGAGATTCAAAAACTACGGTTCGTATTAGTGACGTGATGTCTGTAATACCTGCAATAATTGGTAAAATAGAAATGGTCTATGAAGGGGAGCAAGAAGGAGCAGTAAATGTCAGTTATGCTTTAATTCGTTCTGCCATTCGAACGCAAGCGGTTACGTTTTTTCCAGAATTGAAAGATTTGAAAAAACTTAAAAACAACTCTTCAGAAACTTATAATGCCATTATTAGTTGGTTTTCATCAAACAAGCTAGATTTGCTCAACGATTTGTCAGAAAAAGATTATCATAAGGAATTGGAAAGGGTGGATCACCTGAAGGAGATGGTCAATGAAAAGTTTCCTGCTCTTCCTGAAGAAGGGGTTTATCTTATGATGGAATATTTGCTGCACAGTTTGGCAGAGTATTCTTATTTGAATAAAGACAAAATGGAACGGAGTTTTAAATTTGAAGACTTATTAGGTTCTATGTTCTCAGGCGATATGGAGCTCTAGAGTTTTGTAATTATTATTTTAAAAAGTATTAACTTATAAATACAATGAAAAAACAACTCTTATTACTAGCATCGTTCTGTTCATTTTTTAGCTTGATAGCATGTAACACTCCCACAGATAAAACCGCAGAAAAAATCACAAAGGTGATTGAAAAACAGATTGATAAAGAAGGTTTAAAGAAGGCCTACTTTGCAAGTGGGTGTTTTTGGTGTGTGGAAGCTGTTTTTGAATCGTTGAAAGGCGTGAAAGAAGCCGTTTCCGGTTACTCCGGTGGCTACAAGTCAAATCCAACCTACCGTGAGGTTAGTTCTGGACAATTGAAGTATGCAGAAGCAGTGGAGGTAATTTACGATGAAAAACAGGTTAGTTTTGAGACTTTAGTGAAGGTTTTCTTCGGTTCACAAAACCCAACAACTCCAAATCAACAAGGCCCTGATCGAGGTCCACAATATAGATCTATTGCTTTTTATACCAACCCTGCTGAAAAGCAGATTATAGAAGATTACATAATGGAATTAACTGATAAAGAAGTTTTTAATGCCCCAATAGTAACTGAAGTATTAAAATTTGAAAAGTTCTGGGAAGCCGAAGAATACCATCAAGATTATGAACGCTTAAATCCAAATGTAGCTTATGTTCGGTCTGTCTCCGTTCCTCGTCTAAATAGCTTCAAAGAAAAGTTTCCTGAGTTATTAAAAGAAAATCACTAGCATATTTTATTCTAGATTATTGTAGTTTAGCATTGTTAATTTGTCACGGGTATAAAAATACAAAGTGAGTTTGAATTTTTAAAGAAGAATTCGCAGACTAGTCCTTTCCCTTATAGCTGGATTTGGATGGATAAACGGAACATTTTCAAGAGGAGACTTTATTGGTTACATCAAGGCAGCAAAAGTAGACGAAGCTGGGGGGCATATATATTCTATATTTGAAAATACTTTGCCACCACTTTTTATTATTCTCAGTTTATTACAATTCAAATCTTACAAAATTATATGTAAATAAAATATATAAATACTTGTTTACTATTTCATTAGCCATTATAACTCTAGATTCAGAATTATTTACAGGCCGTTATTTTTCTGATGTTATGGAAGCATACTCAAGTTACACAGTTGGTGCAATATTGTTGTTAATCGTCCAACTTCATTTGTATTTTTTATTGAACGAAAAGAAACAAAAAGTAATGTTTAACAATTAGATGTTTAAGTAGGCGTCATCGTCGTGTAAGTAAGCTTTTTCTCAATTTGAATTAAAATAATTTCAATTGGAAAAATTCAATTGACGTATTATTTTTGGAAAGAATAGGACTCAAAATTGAAGCCGTTTAAAAGGTCTTTTATAGGCATTCTTTTTTTCCCTTCAATTTGCACGTCAACCAATTTTAAGTCGAAATCTGCAGTGCCTACTCTGATTTCTTTATCCTGCACTTTTACTTCTCCTGCTGACAATGATTTGTTGCTCAAAGGGATAACTTGATATATTTTGGCGTTCACAGCTGTCTTGCTGTCAACATCATATAAGGTTGACCAAGCAGTTGGAAAGGGGCTCATCCCTCTAATTAAGGGGTCTATTTCTTTAGCAGATCTAAACCAATCTACTTCACAGTCGCTTTTATAAATCTTTGGAGCTTTTTTACTCTCCAAACTGGGTTGTGGTCTAGTAATTACGTCATAGGTCTCAATACTATTAACCGTCTTCACGACCAGACTACCTCCAACTTTCATTAACTTGTCGTGAAGAGTTCCTGCTGTTTCGCTTGAACTAATAGCTACTTTTTCTTGAAAGATGACGTCTCCTGCGTCAATTTGGTGTTTCAAGAAGAAGGTAGTCACACCGGTTTCTTTTTCACCATTAATAATGGCCCAATTAATAGGTGCTGCACCACGGTAATTTGGCAGTAGTGAAGCATGTAAGTTAAAAGTCCCTTGCTTCGGCATGTTCCATACCACTTCAGGTAACATTCTAAAGGCGACAACGATTTGCAAGTCTGCTTGATAGCCATTCAATTCTACAATAAAGTTTTCGTTTTTAAGGTTTGTAGGTTGTAAAACTGGAATTCCCTTTTTTAGGGCGTACTTTTTTACTGCCGATTCGTTTATTTTTTGACCTCGGCCTGCCTTACGATCAGGAGCGGTAATGACAGCTACTACATTTTTGTCTGCTTCTATTAATGCATTTAAGCTTTCTACAGCAAAATTAGGTGTTCCAACGAATATAATTCTCAAATCCTTTTTCATATTACACTATTTTTCCAATTACCAAACTTTAAGTACAAAATTGATAATAATCCCATAAAGTTGAAATAAATAAACTCTGAACTCCAAACACCGACTAACGAGAAATCTAAGACTAAAGCAAATAAATAGGCAGAAGACAAGTAAATAGAAATACTGACAAACTCTATACTTAATGTAATAAGGGTTTTACCTGTTCCCGTCACAGAGGAGAAAGTAATGAAGGCAATGCTGAAAAACAGCATTGCGCCGCAAATCACAGGTAAAATCTTTATGGCTCCCTCAATTAAGTTAGGGTCGTTGGTATAAATTGAAGTCACTTCAGAAGGGAAAATCAAAAGTATTGGTAAAAAGGCAGCAGTTGCAAGAATACTCATTATTACAATCCGTTTTATTAGTAACGGCACCTCCTCAATTCGTTTCTCTCCCATAATGTTAGAAACTAGAGTGCTTGCAGCTGAGCTAAATCCAAACAAAGGAATCATGACAACCATGTAAATACTTCGAACAATATGAGAGACCCCTAAGTTAAATTCTCCTGTTTGCTCTATAATCATGAAAAAGCTTAACCATGTGCATAGCGCCATAAAGTTTTGTAACATGATTGGAGCAGCAACCTTTAAAATAAACAGCTGTTTTTTCCAATTAAAAGTTAATTCTTGAAAAAGGTTATATTTTTTGTAGTCAGTTTTAACAAGCGTGAAATACGCAAAGTAGATTAGTGCTGCTATTTCAGAAATAACAGATGCTAAGGCCGCTCCCTTTATTCCCATTTCAGGTAAGCCTAATTTTCCAAAAATGAATAAATAGTCGAGCACTACGTTTACCCCAGCTTGAATAAAAGTCGCTTTCGTCAGCACTTTTGTATTGGTTGTACCGGTGTAAAAAGCGATAAATAGGAAGTTGAAGAAGGCAAAGAAAATACCATAGCTTCTAATGGATAAATAATCGATAGATGCTTGTAGAATATTTTTGGAAGCCACAACTGTGGAGAGGATTTGAGGTGTAAAAAGCTTGACAAAAGCGAATAGCAGCAATGAAATCGGAAGTAAAAAAAACAAACCTGCATTGAATAGTTCACCAATTTCGCGGAGATTTCCTTCACCATTTCTTCGTCCTATTATAATTTGGCAGCCAATAGTAAAACCAAATCCAATCATCATGAGCACCAGGTAAAAGATTCCAGCATTTCCGGCTGCCCCAAGTTCTACAATTCCGTAGCGACCTAAAAAAGCTGTATCTGTTACATTTACAATGTTCTGAGCTACACCACTTAAAATGATGGGGTAAGAAACTTTCCAAATGCTTTTGTAATCTATTGCCTGATTCATTCTTCGATATAAAGAACTAACCCCTTTAGGTACTCACCTTCAGGATGAAATATTGAAACGGGATGATCTGCTGGCTGAGAAAGATGATGTAATACTTTTACACTTCGTCGGGCTTCAATAGCTGCTGCCATAATTGTATTTTCAAATAACTTACGGTCAACTACTTGGCTGCATGAAAATGTAAATAATATTCCTCCTTTTTTAATCATGGAAAAAGCCTTAGCATTCAAACGCTTATAACCCTGCACAGCTTTGTGTTGGGCGCTTTTGCTTTTAGCATAAGCAGGTGGATCTAATATGATTGTATCGTATAATTCCTCCGTTTCATTCAAGTATTTTAAGGTGTTTTTTGCGAAGCTTTTATGAATCGAGCAGTCTTTAAAATTGATAGCAACATTCCTGTCAGTTAATTCAATAGCTTTTTGTGAACTATCTACAGAGTGAACCTCAGAAGCTCCCGCAGCCAGAGCATAAATGCTAAAACCTCCTGAGTAACAAAATGTGTTCAATACTTTCTTGCCTTTCGAATACGTTTTTAGTAACTCTCTATTAAATCGTTGGTCAATGAAAAAGCCTGTTTTTTGACCGGTCACCCAATCTATTTCAAATTGAAGATTGTTTTCTAATACAATCTGTGGACTCTTAGCTTTACCTAACAAATACCCATCTTCAATGCTTTCTTCTCCTTGTCGGTAAAGTGCTTTTTCACTTTTAGAATAGACCGCAGTTAGTTGATCTGCCATAACTGTTTTAAGTGCTTTGGCAATGTCGGGTAACCCATTCGAAAAACCAGCGCTGTGGGCTTGAACAACGGCAACACTTCCATAGACGTCCACCACTAAACCCGGCAAGCCATCTCCTTCAGCATGGATTAAACGATAGCAGGTCGTTGATTTAGAATGTGTAAGTTGAAGTGTACTTCTCAGCTGAAAAGCGGCACTTAACTTTCTTTCCCAGAAAGTTGAATCTACTGTATCCTCCTTAAACGATAGTATCCTTACAGCTATGCTTCCCTCAGCAAAATGACCAACTCCCAATGTTTTTTCATTTTGATCAGCTACTTGCACTAAATCGCCTTCTCGCAACTCCTCAGCATCACCATCTAACAAGATTTTGTCAATAGCACCTGAAAAAACCCAAGGGTGCTTTCTCTTTAAACTCTCGTTTCTCTTAGGTTTTAGAATAATTATGGGATAACTCATTGTTTTATATCTAATTGATCTTTTCTCGGACGCAAGCCCATTTCAAATTCATTGTTCAAATTACTTTCATCAAAGCTACAAAACCGAGCTCGTTTCAACATTAGTCGTTCATTCTTAGGACCAGCGAACCGAATCGATAATTTCCGCTCTAAAACTCTAATATTCTCTTTTCGTTTTAGGTTCCTCCCTTCGTCTGTTAGATTATAGTAATAGGCGTTTATTTTCTCAATTATTTGTTCTTCTCTTGTTATCTGCTCTTGTGTGAGAACAATGCTGTCATTAAACTCTGTTATTAGCCCATTTGTTTTTTTCAAACTTCTATTTTCTATTAAAATGAAACCTGAATTATTGTATTGAATTGTCGCAAAATTAAATCCATTATTATCGGTGATAGTAAATAAGGAATATTCTAATTTTTCAATGTAATCAATTGTATCTTTAACTGATGGATGCAATTGATATATGACTTGTGCTGCAGAAGAAGTATAAAATAGCATTAGAATAGAGGATAACAAATAGTTCATAGTCGAACCTCCCTATACATATAAGACATCTTGAAGAATACTATTGTGTAATTCATTATGGTCTAAATTCTATCCTCATTTCTTTTGGTCTCAATCCCATCTGGAATTCATCCAATCTACGCTGATCTTCTACTAATCGCTCTTTCATCCGGTTTTCTTTTTTTAATTGGTCAGAAATCGGGCCGTCAAAACGAATAGGAATTTTCATTTCTAAGCTTTTGTATTCTTCTTTCTTAGGTTTCAATGATTCTTCTGCTAGATACTTGTAGTAGGTGTTAATTTTTTGAATTTTCTGCTGCTCTTCAATTATCTGCACTTGGCTCAACAACAGAGTATCATGGTAGTTTTCGAGTGGTCCATCGGAGTTTAAAAAAACTCTATTTTCGATTAATATAAACTCGGAGTTCAAATATTTTATGACAGAAAAATTAAAACCGTCATTTGGTGAATTCGCAAACAAGGAGTAGTCTAATTTCTCATCCCGGTCTATTGTATCCCCAACAGATGGATGCAAAGGATATACACCTTGGGAATAAGTAACCAAGGCGAATGTTAGGAATGCTAGATTTATTAGATACTTCATCAATCTTCTAGTTCTTCATTTTCATACTCTTCTCTTGCATCGTCGGTCAAATTACCGTCATCATAATACTCATCGTCGTCTTCAATCAATTGTTCAGCCATAATTATTGATATTTTGATTAGATATATTTTCTCTTCAGCTTCATATCTTAGGGCACTAACTTTAACCCCTTCCTTGTTTACAAGGCTGATTAAATGTTGACTAAATCCTTCAGGATATTCTAATTTAGTTTGATGTTGAATGGAGTCGTCGAGGTTTTCAAAAGCCGTAACAACCTAAGGTTTGTTAGGAATATTCATCTTATTATAATTTATTTATAGTTTAACAAAAATGCAAATATTAATAAAGCTACAATTAAAGTGAGAGTAAGAATTATGATTTTTTTGTGTTAATATCTAATTTACTTAGCAAGGCATTCTTCATCTGCTTTCTTTGATTTAATATTTGGACTAAAATTAACCAGCAATGACATGTTTTTTAGCTTTGCTAACAGTTTATTCAAATTAATACTATTTGTCTGTATAGTTTCGTTTAGGAACATGACTGACTAGTATAATTAATAAGATAATAGTCGCATAAGTTATTGATTTATATTAACTAATGCGTTTTATAAAAACTACAAGTAATAAATCTAAACTAAATAACAGAATAGAAATCGAAAAAAGGATAGTTTTCAATTTCTGTAATTCGTCTTATTTCGTTGTAACTGGATTAGAATTATATAGCTAAAAGCAGGCAGGAGAAATATGAAGTTATAGAACCGCTGTTGAGGAAAGAATAGCGGAATAACTAAATAGAGATAGCTTGACTCCCAAAAAAGTTATAATGGTCCTAAACTTTGATTTCGTTTCTTTGAGAAATAAAATGTCAAAACTATTAGGCCTGCTCGAACCGCATAAATAAGATATTTGACATGCTCGCGTTCTAAATCAACTAGATGTCTTCTATGATTAAGAGAAACTACGTTGTCCTCTATGTCCGCTATAAAAAGAGTCGATAACCACGCCGCAATACCATGATTTTTTCGATTATTCATGTCAAAAATAGCCCGATCCGGATTGTCAATTGTTAATGCATGTAACCAATTGTTCTATAGTTCTGCATTTGAATTCCAACCAAAAAATATACTAGGAACGAGCACAGCTAATATAATGGTTCCAACGCTACCGATAAAACAGCTCCACTTTAGTTTGTATTGAAGTTATGGCAAAAAAACAATGGGGGTTATTTTAAAACAAAGTGCTAATACAAGTAAAAAGCCGCCTGACCATTAACGATTTTGAAAGAAGGTTTGATTTAAACCTTCGAGGCAAAGAAATAAAATAACAATTGTAAGTTGTAAAAGATGAAAGTTGCTATAGACCCAAAAGAAGGAGCCTAAGAATACAAGTACTATAGGTGCTACCCTTAGGTTTGCTTTTTAAAAAGGCTGGAATATATGGCGATCCATAAGTTGAAAGATTCGAAATAGGGCTACTACATTAATTAGCTTCCAAATAAGTGAAGCTATACTAATCGGAATTAAGGTAAAGGGGTAAAGGAGTATTGTTAAAAAAGGATATCCAAAGCAGAAAAGTGAAGGAGGTGTGCCGTAAAGTTTAGTGAAAATATTTTCAGAACCTAATAAATCTGATGAGGCTTGAATTTAATCGAAAATATCTCCTTTTCGATTAAATTCGAAAACAAGAAAAATGGGTAGTAAAGAAATAAAATAAATGGCACTAAACGATTTTACGTTCTTGATTCTCATACGCTAAAAGTATAATTTATAGTAAAAAAAACTCCTTCTCCAAAGTGGGGAAGGAGTTCCTAAATAAGTTTATTTACAGAGGTTGTTATATTACTTTACTGCTTTTACAATTGCTTCAAATGCTTTTTCATCATTTATTGCTAGGTCAGCTAATACCTTTCTATTCAATTGAAGATCTTTCTTAGCTAATTTTCCCATGAATTCTGAATAAGACATATCGTGCAATCTAGTTGCGGCATTTATTCTTTGAATCCATAAACCTCTAAAGTTTCGTTTCTTCAATTTTCTTCCTGTGTATGCATATACACCTGCTTTTTCTACAGCGTTTTTGGCAACAGTGTGGACGTTTTTTCTTCTTCCAAAATATCCTTTCGCCTGCTTGAGGACTTTTTTTCTACGAGCTTTTGCAGCTACTGAATTTGTTGATTTAGGCATTTTATTTTCGTTTTTTGGAGTTTCGTGGTTTGTTTAAAACACTTTTTAATACGATAATCCGGGTTTTGTTAAATATTAATTTACGATAACCAGAAAGGTTTTACTTCATGCACAATTGCAACTTAATATTAGACTCGTCGGCCTTATGCACTAATGTTGCTGCGGTTAAGTTTCTCTTTCTTTTTTTAGCTTTTTTTGTCAAAATGTGACTCTTAAAAGCATGCTTTCTTTTAATCTTTCCTGACCCCGTAATCTTAAAACGCTTTTTGGCGCTTGAGGTCGTCTTCATTTTTGGCATGTGTTCTTCTATTTTGAATTAAACTTATTTATTTTTCTTTTTCGGAGCAATCATCATAATCATTCTCTTTCCTTCCATTTTTGGCATGGACTCCACTGTTGCAATTTCTTCCAAAGCTTGGGCGAATTTTAACAATAGAATTTGTCCTTTATCCTTAAACAAAATCGAACGGCCTTTAAAGAATACATAAGCTTTCACTTTTGCTCCTTCTGCGATAAACTTTTGCGCGTGCTTCAGCTTAAACTCGTAATCGTGGTCATCTGTATTTGGTCCGAAACGAATTTCTTTGATTATAACCTTCACCGCCTTAGATTTCATTTCTTTCTGGCGCTTCTTCTGCTCATACAAGAATTTTTTGTAATCGATTATTTTAACTACCGGTGGGGTCGCGTTAGGCGAAATCTCTACCAAATCTAAACCTGCGTCTTGAGCAAACTGCAATGCAGCTTGTATGGAATAAACCCCTTGTTCTATTCCTTCTCCAACTACTCTAACTTCTCTAGCAGAAATCTTTTCGTTTATTTTGTGCGGATCTTCTTTCCGGACAAATCTTCTGGGGCGCTGTTGTCGTGCTATTTCTTGGTCCTCCTCATTAATTTATTATACTAATTCTTTTATTTCTTTATAAACTATAGCTGATAATTCTTCTATTTTCATCGTACCAATGTCACCTTCTCCATGTTTTCGTACCGAAAGTGTGTCATTCTCTATCTCTTTCTCGCCGATGATTAACATGTAGGGAACCTTTGCTATTTCTGCATCTCGGATTTTTTTTCCTACCTTTTCATTCCTATCGTCTACGAATCCGCGAATATCGTATTTATTTAGCAGATTTAAAACCTCTTTACAGTTTTCATTGTATTTTTCACTTAACGGTAAAATTGCCACTTGATCTGGGGTTAACCACAGTGGAAAATTACCTCCACAATGTTCAATTAAAACGGCAACAAAGCGTTCCAGTGAACCAAATGGAGCTCTGTGAATCATTACTGGCCTATGACGTTGATCATCACTTCCAATGTATTCTAATTCAAATCGCTCTGGAAGGTTATAGTCTACTTGAATTGTTCCCAGTTGCCACTTTCTTCCCAAGGCATCCTTTACCATAAAGTCAAGCTTAGGACCGTAAAAGGCAGCTTCACCATACTTAACAACTGTTGTTAGGCTTTTGCCTTTAACCGCATTAATAATTGCTTGCTCTGCTTTTTCCCAATTTTCATCGCTTCCGATGTACTTGTCTTTGTCTTGTTTATCTCGCAATGAAATTTGAGCTGTAAATTCTTCAAATTTTAAAGCTTTGAAAACGTACAGAACCAAGTCAATTACCTTCTTAAATTCCTCTTCAACTTGTTCTGGTCTGCAAAATAGGTGTGCATCATCTTGAGTGAACCCTCTTACACGAGTTAAACCATGTAACTCTCCACTTTGCTCGTAACGGTATACTGTTCCAAATTCTGCAAAACGAACTGGTAAATCTTTGTACGAGCGTGGCTTCGATTTGTAAATCTCACAATGGTGAGGACAATTCATTGGTTTTAGAAGAAACTCCTCATTTTCATTTGGTGTATGTATGGGTTGAAATGAATCAGCTCCATATTTTTGATAATGACCGGAAGTAACATATAGTTCTTTACTCCCAATATGAGGAGTAATGACAGGAAGGTAACCAGCTTCCAATTGTGCCTTCTTCATAAAGTTTTCTAGACGTTCCCTAAGTTGCGCTCCTTTTGGCAACCACAATGGAAGTCCTTGTCCAACTTTTTGAGAGAAAGTGAATAGTTCTAGCTCCTTTCCTAGTTTCCTATGATCTCTTTTTTTCGCTTCTTCTAAAAGCTCTAAGTATTCAGTTAATTCTTTTGCTTTTGGAAACGTAATACCATAAATTCTAGTTAACTGTTTGTTTTTTTCATCACCTCTCCAATACGCACCTGCTAAACTTAAAAGTTTAACTGCTTTAATAAAGCTTGTATTCGGTATGTGTGGTCCACGACACAAATCAGTAAAGTTACCTTGTGTGTAAAAGGTAATTTTCCCATCCTCTAAACCTTCTAATAAATCTAGCTTATATTCATCACCTTTAACTTGGTAATGCGCTACTGCGTCAGATTTTGAGATTTCTTTTCTACTATATTGATTTTTTTGACGAGCAAGCTCTGTCATTTTCTTTTCAATGTTGATTAGATCACCTTCAGTAATTACCTGATCTCCTGAGTCAACATCATAGTAGAAACCATTTTCGATTGGAGGTCCTATTCCCAATTTAATTCCCGGATACAACCTCTCTAAAGCTTCAGCCAAAAGGTGAGCAGAAGAGTGCCACATCGTTTCTTTTCCTTCATCATCATTCCAAGTGATTAGTTGTAAGTTAGAGTCCGCGTCAATTGGTCTAAATGCATCAACAACTTCTCCGTTTACTTTCGCTGCTAACACATTTCGAGCTAGCCCTTCACTAATACTTTTCGCAACATCCAATGCTGTTGCTCCTTTTTCAAATTCTCGCACAGTTCCATCTGGCAAAGTAATTTTAATCATCTCTTTTTATTTAGGGGTGCAAAGGTAATCCCTTGCTTTTGATTTTGGGTAAAAAAAAAGCCCCGCTAAAAGCGGGGCTTTTTTTTATTTTCGCTTATCCGCTAATAATTTTTGATCTCAACGTTTCAATCTCCTTGTTTAACAAGGTAATCTCTTCGTTTGTTAATTCAACATCAGAAAAGGATACATCAGGATTGTCAAGACTTTTTACTTCTGCAAACCCTTCAAATGTATTTTGAATTTCTACTAATCCATCTATTAAGTACGTTAACTCTAAACTCTCATCGTCTTGATTTTTTAACGCTCCAATCACGTTGCTCAAAATGGACATTTGTTCAACAATTCTTGCTGTGATTGATGACTCTGTTGTTGCACTTTTAGAACCTAAATACATTCCTTCTACCCATGCTGCTGCAAAGAAAACGGCCTCTTTAGATTCATCGTTATTCTCGGCTAAGTAATCGTCTGTTCTAAGTTTTATAGTGGTTAAGATAAATAAGATAGAATCTTGATTGTCAATATTTTTTTCAAAACTGGTCAGTAAGTTGGCACCATCAAAAATTCCTGGCATTCCAATTTGATCGGAAAGTTCTCTAACCACTTTTATGTAGTCAAGTGAAGCTTGACGTTCACTATTTAAGACTGCATAGGCTAAATCCGCACTGTAAACTCCAAAGTTTAAAAATCTTGCAGTTTTTGTATTATAGTTACTAATATTGCTAGTCGGGTTAGTTATTCCTCCTTCATACTTTAGACCTGCTCTGTTAAACATTGCAGCAATTTGTATCGGAGAAGGCATCATGAAATAACTATCATCCATAGATTCGTCTTCCATGGTTTCAACCTCTTCAACTACTTCTTCAGAAGCTTCTGTTTTCTTCGGTGCATCTGCACAAGAAGATATAATCCCGGCTAAACTTAATGCTAATATTGATTTTAATTTTAATGATGTCTTTACTATAGTCATAATTATAATGTTTTCGGTTTAGTCAATCTAAATTACTCTGATTCTGTTGCTGATTCTGTTTCTTTATGCTTGTCTTCGTCATTTCCAATAAAAGTTAACTGGTAGCCTAACACAAAAACCATACAACCGCTTTCTGTCTCACCATTTGCTTTAGGAATAGTGTATCTGATAAACATGTTCTTTGATTTCTCTGGTGAGTAGGATAGAATCTTAGCTGCATTTCCGACAGAAGTAAAAACAGCTTTTCTATTTGAATGCGACTTGTCTTTGTCAAAAATTTCAACCACTACATCCTTTGGAAGACCTTTTTTATTAAAAACCATTTTATAACGCTCTCCTTTAAACAATGGAACTTCAATTTCTCGTCTAGAGCTTTTGTACTGAAAATCAATTTCTGTTACTTTCGAAGCTGAATAATAGAATGGGTTTAATTCTGCAATTCCTTCTTTCTTAAGAGATTTTGATTCACATTTAGTATCCATAATTGCTGAGCTCATTGAAATAATGGCTGCAATACTAAAAAGGGCAACGGCTATTTTTTTCATATTTGAAACAATTTGGATGCTAAGATAACAAATACATCTTAAGATTTATAAGTATTAGAGAACTAAAATGTATGAGTCTACGGTAATAAATTAATAAATGCGCGATAGCTTGAAGGAGCATAATAATTTGTATCACAACCAATAGTAATTGCTTCAACAGTAATTTTTTCTACTCGATTATCTGGCGAAGGATGAGTACTCAAAAATTTAGGTTCACTGGATTGACCGGAAGCCGTTAATTGCTTAAAGAAGGTAGCAGCTCCACCTCAACGATGTTTACTTTTTGCCAAGTATTTTACTGATTCTAAATCTGCTTCGGTCTCATTGTTTCGACTAAATTTTAAGGAACCCAAGCTAGTTAAGATTTGTGCTGCTTGTCCTGGCTGTTCAACAAGGACGATAGATAAAAAAGGTCAATGCCATATTCTCGCTGTAATTGTTGAACTGAATGTCGCTTATCAGCGTGAGCAATTTCATGCCCCATAACTCCCATTAAATCGTCTTCGTTTTGAAGGTCCTTTATTAAACCGGTATAAAAATAAAAGTAACCAGCGAGGGTTGCAAATGCGTTGAGTGTCGAATCATCCTCAATAATGTCAACCTGCCAAGCAAATTCTTCGCGAAAATCAATTTCTCCGGTATTCAAAATGGAGTCTTTTAAACCTCGGATGTAATTGTATGCAGATGCATAGCGCACAGAGTCTAGTATTTCTTAAGTTTGAGGGTTGTTAAATTTTTCTTGTTGGACTTACTTAACTAAACTAACAGCTTTACTTGACGAGAATAGTAAAACTTTAGTGGGGCTATCATCGTCTTTTCTACAAGCATGGAAAGGGATAGCAATCAGGGTTAGAATAAGAATTGAAGATGATATTTTTTCATTTACAATAATTTGATACAAGATTACATAATTTGTGAAATACTTGAAATTTGTCTAATCTATAAGGTACCGCATAAAAAAGCCTTCTTCAAATCGAAGAAGGCTTAAGAACTACATTTTTAATTATTTAAAACGTTTTGCTTTTTGCATTTCGTTTTCAGATAATCTTGATTTCCGTTGATATAATTCAAATCTAGAAGGCACAACTTGAGCAGGCCAATAATTATTAGATCGATCAACATCTGCAGTTTCTAAATTAGGATCAAGATTAATTGACTTCACTTCTTTCTCAAACCAGAAGACTTTTTTAGCGGTTTTGTTTCCCATTTTCCAAATTTCTGCAGGAATGTATTCTTTTTGAGAAGTACCATCTGTAAATGTAAATTTTAAAATAATTGGCATTACTAATCCACCAATCAATTGAAAGTTGAGTTCATAAAAGTTATTTCTCATTGAAAGCATTTTTTTCTCTTCTGCAGTAAGCTTATCAATGTACTTTTTGTAATCTGATTTATCCTGGTTTGTTACTTTGTATTTGTCAAAAGAATTGTAAAAGTCTTTTGTGCTATGATCTAGCTCAACAATTGTGTTTTTTGCGTTGCTTTTATTTCTGATATCACCTACAAAATCTTCATCATTGGCATCGATTTTCTTGTCAAATGCTTTTTGATTATCAGGGTTTTTATCGTTGATTTGCATCCATTTTACCTCATTTAGGGCAATGTCGCAATGGTCGGTGGAGAAAAACCATCCTCTCCAGAACCAATCTAAATCAGTTCCTGAGGCATCTTCCATAACTCTAAAAAAGTCGGCAGGAGTAGGGTGTTTAAACTTCCAAGTTTGTGCATATTGTTTAAACGCGTAATCAAATAACTCTCGGCCCATTATCGTTTCACGCAAAACGTTTAAAGCTGTTGCCGGCTTTCCGTAAGCATTGTTGCCAAACTGAAAAATTGATTCGGAATTCGTCATGATAGGGGAAATGTTGCTCTTGTCACCTTTCATGTAATCTACAATTTTGTATGCCGGACCTCTTCTTGATGGATAGTTAACATCCCATTCCATTTCAGATAAATACTGACAAAAGGTATTTAGACCTTCATCCATCCATGTCCACTGTCTTTCGTCAGAGTTCACAATCATTGGGAAAAAGTTGTGTCCCACTTCGTGAATGATTACTGAAATAACACCATACTTCAGTCGAGCAGTGTAGGTTCCATCCTTTTCCGGTCTGCCATAGTTGAAGCATATCATCGGGTATTCCATTCCTATGCTTTTTGAATTGACCGAAATAGCAACTGGATAAGGATAATCGAATGTTGTATTGGAGTAAGTTCTTAAGGTATGTGCGACTGCTTTGGTAGAATAGTCTTCCCAAACTGGGTTTCCTTCTTTAGGGTAATAACTCATTGCCATAACCGTTCTTTTACCAAATTGCACACCAATTGCATCCCAAATGAATTTTCTTGAAGATGCAAAACCAAAATCTCTAACATTTTCTGCATGGTAAACCCATGTTTTCTTACCTATTGCTTTTTCCTTCTCAATTTTCTCTGCTTCAGCTTGAGTAGTAATTAAAACTGGTTGTTTAGCAGTTTTAGCTTGTTCTAATCTTTCAATTTGTGTACTCGTTAAAACTTTATCAGAATTTCGTAGAACCCCTGTCGAAGCAACGGTATGATCTTCTGGTACTGTAATGCTAACTTTATAATCGCCAAATGGTAAAGTAAATTCTCCTCGACCTAAAAACTGTTTGTTTTGCCATCCTTCTACATCGTTATAAACAGCCATTCTTGGAAAAAACTGTGCAATGGTATAGAGGTAATTATCCTCATCTTCAAAGTACTCATACCCCGATCTTCCTCCGATCTGCATTCTGTCGTTAATGTTGTACCACCATTTTATCTTAAACGAAAAGCTCTCTCCTGACTTTAACGGTTCGTCGAGGTCAATACGCATCATGGTCTTGTTCACGGTATAATTCAAATCCTTGTCGTCTATTCCTTTAACATAGTCTAATTTAAAGCCACCGTCAAAATCGTTCATCATACGTTTTAAGTTGCCGAAAGACATGCTTTCGGCAATACTACTTTGTGCTATTTTTTTGGTGTCTGAATCTTTTGCTCTCATGTTTTGATCTAGCTGCACCCATAAGTAAGGCAATGCATCTAGAGACATATTGTGATAGGTGACGGTTTCTTCACCAGATAAGGTCTGCTTTTTGTCATCAAGTTCTATGTCCATAACATAGTCAGCTTTTTGCTGATAGTATTCGTGACCTGGAAACCCTGCAGCAGTTCTGTATGAGTTCGGAGTTGGTAATTCTTGCTTTAATTGTCTAAATGGGTTCTTGTTGGTGCTTTCTTGGGCGGTAGCAATTAGTCCTAAAGCGCAAAGCGCAAGGGTTAGCATTCTTTTCATAAATCGTGTTTTGAGTTGTGTGGTAAATAAATAGAAGGTTTTAAAACTCCTTACTTATACTTTCTTTGAATAAGGTAAAGCTGATGACTTCTTCTTTTTTGTAATTGACTTTATTGGTTTGTTCTTTGAAATATTCTGTTAACATCGAATTTGTCAAAAGTGTTTCGTCTTTTACCTTAAAGTTTTTCACTTCAAGGTAAATCCATGCATAGTCTTTGTCTACTTCTTTGCCTACATAGGTTAATGGCAATGAGCCTTTCGATTGCTCAACAAAAAAATGGGTGCTAACATATGCTTTAATAAATTCGTTAGTTCTGGTATGTTCTTTCTCAGTTCCTAGGAAGCATTTGACATCTTGTTCCTTCTCTAATACTAACTCTAAGTCATCAACAAATAATTTCATACTAATTTGTAAAGATTTAGTTGTTGGGTTGTACTCCATGTCTGTAATGCTCATGTAAAATTTATGAGCATAAGCACTGTTGCTAAATAACAAGGAGGTGGTAAAGACCAGGGCGAAAAGGTTTTGCAGTAATTTATTCTTCCTCTTCCTCATCCTCGTCGTCACTTCTAAATGTTTTGTAGATTGTTTCAGATTCTTTCTTGCGTTCCTCTTTGGTTATTATTTCATCTTGCTCTATGTATTTCATAAAAATCTTCTTCAACTCTAAAGCTCTATCAATGTCTTTTTGAGTTGGATTAAATTTGTATGTTTTAAAATACTGATCATATTCTCCGCTTTTTAAAATCAACACATATTCGTCTAAAGCATCAACTAGGGTTGGAGCAGAAACATCATAAGGAACATATTCAGGATTTAAACTGTCCATAGCTAGGAGCATACTTTTAACTCCCTCGCCAATGTTTCTCGATTTAACTTCATAAACCCCTTTCATCAGATAAACGCCATAGTCGTCAGGAGAGAAACGAGTAACACTTTTCATGTAATATGCCGCTTTCCGGTAATTCTCATTGTCGTAATAAATTTCAGAAACAGTAATCACACTATCTTTTAAAACCTCTAGAAACTCTTTTGCGTTTTCATAAATTTTTAAGTTTTCTTTAGGCTTGTTTTTATATTTTGTTAATTTATAAGCAGCTTTAATAGATTCTTTCAAAGCTTTAGGATAGTCTTCTTGTAATTCTGGTGTGCTAGCAATTTCAAAATAAGACTGAGATAAGTAATAATACACCCAAGCGTTCTTTCTATATTCTGGGTCTTCCTTTAATTTTTCTGCCTTCTCGGTGGCATCTTCATATTCCCCATCTACCATTAAGAAGGTTATTTTACCTAGCTTTTTATCCTCAGGTTGAGCAATAAGTAGTTGAATGGAAAGGTATAGTATGGGAAATAATAGTAATTTTTTCATGGCTGTAGTTTATAACGTATAATTAAGAATTCTACCTCGAACTTCAAAATCTGTACCGTTAATAGTTTTGAGCTGCAAAGTGTAATTTTGGAAAAAAAGAATGAACAGAATCACTCAAGAAAAAAAAGAAGAAGGAACGCTAATTAAAATTAAGGCTTTTAGAGATGAAAGCAAACAAAAAAACTTAACGGTTTGGTTGGTTTTTTGGACTTTTTGCGGAATTGCGATTGGCTCGCAGTTATTTGTAGAAGGTAATAAAGAAATGAAGACCTTTCTTACGGTTTATATAGCTTTTTGGGCATACTTTGAATATACTGTAATTAAGGCATTTAAATGGCGAAAAAACGGGGAAGAGCAGTTCTTAATTACCGATGAGTATTTTCATTACGGTAGAACGTATAACAACAGAGGATTTTTAAAGCCTCACCGAAAAGATTTGGTAAACGCCGTTCGTACTATTGATGAAGAGATTGGGACTTTTTCAAAACTTTTTGGCAGATCATATTGGGTAGTAGGCGGTGAGCGTTTAGCTTTTACAGTCGGTGGGAAGGTCATTCCTTTCGGAATGCAACTAACCAATAAAGAAGTGAAGCATTTAAAGACAAAATTAGATCAGCTATTGGATTTATAATAGTGTCGACGGTTTTAGCATTTAAAAAAATGGGGCTCTGGGTTTAATAATAGGTTAAGTAAATTTAAACTTTGAAATGCAAACCAATAGTAATTTATATAATAGTTATAATTCATTTTTTTAAGGATAGTCCGGCTTTTCTAAATACAAGAACTTCTTATTCCAATAGCATTACGTCTTTTGCTTCTTCTTTTTTGCTGCAGGAAACAAAACGTTATTTAATATTAAACGATAGCCGGGGGAGTTTGGGTGTAAGTTTAAATCGGTTGGTGGGTCTCCAACAAAGTGCTGGTAATCTTCTGGGTCGTGTCCGCCATAAAAGGTCCAAGTTCCTTTTCCAAATGACCCATGAATGTAACGAGCAGAATTCAACGATTTATTCTCGCCTAATATTAGAACGTCAGATTTTACAAATCGCTTGTCGTATGCTGTAGTTTGGCCCATAAACCCATCTACAATTTTAGTATGGTTTTGTGTTAACATTGTTGGCACCGGATCCCACTTCGCTGAGAATTCAAACAAGGTAAATTTATCTCGGTTTTCAGGAGTTCTTATGTGAAATGGTGTGGCGTCAATGTTCGAAAACTCGTAAATGTTTGGATTTGTTGTTAGAGTAAAATCCTTAAATGCGAAGGTATTTGCATACTCTAACTTAGAATTATAATCCGGAGTAGTACCGTCTCCGTCAAACATGTTCTCACAAACATCTAAGTCCATGGCTGCTAACGAAATATCATAGGAGTCTGTTCCCGAGCACATAGAGAAGAGGAATCCTCCGCCAGCAGTAAACTTCTTAATTTCTAAGGCTACACTTAGTTTTAAGTCGGAAACTTTGGTAAAGCCCAGGTTTAATGCCATGGACTCATTGTCTTGCACTTGTTTTTTGTACCAACCGGTATTTTTGTAATTGGCATAAAAGCGGCCATATTGACCTGTAAAGTCTTCATGATGCAAGTGCAACCAATCGTAGAGCGGTAAATTTCCTTGAATGATTTGTTTGTCGTAAATTACTTCATAAGGTATTTCCGCATAAGTCAAAACCAGCGTTACTGCGTCGTCCCAAGGTTGTTTGCCGGAAGGGGAGTAAACTACCATTTTTGGCGGCTTTAACAACTTTACAACATCAGTATTGCTTTCAGGATTGCCTATTTCTGAAAGAATAGCTGTCGATTTTGCATCGGGAATGATTTCATAAGAAACTCCACGAATAAGTAATTCATCTTGTATTGCTTTTACGCTTTTTAGCATAAATGAACCACCGCGGTAATTTAAAAGCCATTGCACTTCGACATTTCGTTCCAAGCACCAGTAAGCAATTCCATATGCTTTTAGATGGTTTTTTTGACTCTCATCCATGGGAATGAGCAGGTAAGAAGCAAAATTTGAAATGGTGAATGAGATCAGAAGTACTAAGAGAGCAAATTTTTTCATACGAATGGTTAGATAATTAGCTAAGTTAATGAAAAGCTAAAAAGGAGTATCGTCGTCGTCGTCACCATAATCATCGTCCATTCTTGATTGCATGGTAATGCTACCGCTATTGCTGCCTGAATCAAATTCATCGTTTACCGGAAGCTCTCCAAAAGATGCGCTGTCATCGTCGTAAAACTTTTCTAAATTAGAGAATTTGGCAAGTTCAGAAGTAAACTTCAATTGAACATCACCTACCGCTCCGTTTCTGTGCTTTGCAATAATAATGTTAGCAACACCGATGGTAGAGTTTCCATCTTCATCTTCAGTTAAACCATAATATTCAGGCCTGTTAATGAAAATAACCATATCGGCATCTTGCTCAATTGAGCCAGATTCTCTCAAATCAGAAAGTTGTGGACGACGATCGCCACCTCTAGATTCTACTGCTCTACTCAGCTGAGATAGAGCAATGACAGGAATATTTAATTCTTTGGCAATACTTTTTAAGGATCGAGAAATGGTTGAAATTTCTTGTTCACGATTTCCTCCACCTTTTCCATCGCCACCTGCGGTCATTAACTGCAAGTAATCTACTAATAATAGTTGAATGTCATGTTGAGACTTCAATCGTCTTGCTTTCGCTCGCAATTCAAATACTGAGATTGCGGGTGTATCATCAATAAAAATAGGAGCTTCTGTTAAGCCTCCAATTTTTGCATGTATTTGCTCTATCTCATCATTCCGTAAGTTTCCGTTTCTCAATTTATGAGATGACAATTCAGACTCCCCAGAAATTAATCGAGTAACCAATTGAACGGAAGCCATCTCTAAAGAAAATACTGCAACTGCCTTTTCAAAATCAATTGCAGCATTTCTAGCTAAAGTTAATGCAAAGGCTGTTTTACCCATGGCAGGTCTTGCGGCCAAAATAACTAAATCCGAAGGCTGCCAACCAGCAGTCATTCGATCTAAATCGGTAAAACCTGAAGGTATTCCGGTAACAGATCCTTCTTGTCCTTTAGCAGATTCAATTTGTTTAATTGCATTTCGAACCAGTTCCGACATGGAATCATAATTCTTGCGAATGTTTCCTTCAGTAACTCCAAAAAGTCCGCTTTCAGCTTTGTCCAATAGTGAAAAAACATCTGTCGTTTCATCGTAAGCATCGGTGATGATTTCTGTTGATATTCGAATTAATTCCCGCTGAATAAATTTCTGAGATATAATTCTTGCATGAAATTCAACATTTGCTGCTGAAGCCACTCTGTTTGTCAATTGTGTAATGTAGTACGGTCCCCCTACCACTTCCAGTTCACCTTTTTGCTTTAGTTCATTCGTTACCGTTAAAATATCAATGGGCTCCGAACGACCAAACAAGTCTTTGATTACATCAAATATTTTTTGGTGACTTTCCTTGTAAAAACTCTTGCCTTGTAAAATATCAATTATAGTATTTACCGCATCTTTTTCGAGTAGCATGGAACCAAGCACAGCCTCTTCTAAATCAATTGCTTGAGGAGGCAGTTTGCCGTGCTCTAAGCTTGATAATGATAAACTGTTGGCAGTATTTCTTCTTCTCGTTCTATCCTTCTCTTTTGACTGGTTATCCATATTTCAAATGTAGTAGAATACAACAATTTATCAGTGTTCATTCAGGGATAAAAATTTCATTTTTTTTGAATGTGTTTAAAACAAGCAATTAGGTCGATTAAATTGCTTTTGACTTAAATTAATGAACATGATGTAAACAAGTTATTAACTGTTTTTAGTCACTTATGAACGCATTCTTTTTTTAACTGTGGGTGATTTCGGTATTTTTATAGAATGAGAAAAGCGTTTATCCTTGTTGTAACTTGTTTTCTTCTTTCTATGCTTTCTTGCAAAGATGAAAAAGACAAACAGTCACCCATAATCGTCATTTTAGATCCGGTAGAAAATGCGGAACATGCAGTATTGGATAACGTTGTTGTTAGAGCAAATATCTCCGATAATGAGGTTATTGAATCAGTACAATTGAGTTTAATTTCTGACGATTCGAAGAATAAAGTTTTACCTACAGTTACGTTCCAAGTAGGTCAGAATGAATACCTGTTAGATTATACTTTTGAAATTTCAGATAGTTTATTGCCAACAAGCAGGTATTACTTCCAAGTAGAGGCCTTTGATGGTGACAACAGTATCAGTTCTTTCCAATATATTAACATTCGAGGTATGAACAGAGAACAAATGGGTGTTTTTGTAACGTGCAACAACGGTTCAACTGCTGATTTATATTTTGATCAAAATCAATTTGTGTTTCAAAGAATACATCAATTCAGCAAACGTTATCAAGCAGCGGTTTTTAATCGATTCAATCAGGAATTCTGGTTTGTGCCAAAGAAGGACAATAAAATAGAAATGTATGATCCTATGAAAAACGCAGTCAGCTTTTCAAGGGTTTTCAATTCTAATTTTCCGAATCCTTTTACTACCATAAAGAATGATAATCGAGATGTTCGATTTACAATAGCAGACGCAGGAGTAAAAGGATTTAATCAAAATCAAAATGAGAACTATACTTATTTAGCTCCGGCTACAAGGAAAGTGGAGAGTTTGGGAATCGGGGAGTTAGTGAATGTAGTTGAAGAAGTAGACCGAACTGGAGGTAATAGGGCTTTAATTGTATTGAATAACGGCACTGGAGCAAGTTTACGAGCTAGGAATATTTTTAGCGATGTTGTCGACCTTCAGTTTATCGATGACGAAAGGGTAATAGTTTTTTGCAATACTGCTCATGGAGGGAAGGGAATGTTGTTTAATACCACTAGCACTGCTTTGCAAAACAATTTATTTGTTACTGATAGCATTAGAGATGTTGTGAAAACTAATGTAGGCGATTTCCTCATCAGCACGAAATCAACGATTCAAACCTACCGGCCAAGTACTGGAAGTTTAGTAAATTACCTCACGATCAGAGAAGCAGTGTTGGCATATGATGATTTAAATAATCAGGTTTACGTAGGCTTTGGAACTCAATTAAGGGTGTATAATTACCGCAATGTTTCTGCAATTAGGTCCACTTCAATGCCCGATGAAATAGTTGGAATAAACGTGAAATTTAATCAGTTTTAGGATTTTCCTTCATTCAGAACGCCCATGCTTGAGAATTTCTTAATTCTACCAGCAACTCTTTTTTCTGGCTCCATTTCTGAAAGTTTACCAAGCTGTTTTAAGATTTCTTTTTTTACTATATCAAAGGCTTCTTCAGGATGAGCATGCGCACCTCCATTTGGTTCTTTTATCACACCGTCAATAAGCTTGTTCTCTAACATATCGGTAGAGGTTAACTTTAACGCAGAAGCAGCGATTTTTTTAAACTCCCAACTTCTCCATAGAATAGAAGAACAACTTTCAGGAGAAATAACTGAATACCATGTATTTTCTAACATCAGCACTTTATCGCCAATTCCTATTCCCAAGGCACCACCAGAAGCTCCTTCACCTATAATAATACAGATAATTGGAACTTTTAGGGTTGTCATTTCCATCAAGTTTCTGGCAATTGCTTCGCCTTGACCTCTTTCTTCAGCTTCTAAACCTGGAAATGCTCCCGGAGTATCAATAAAAGAAACAACTGGGATGTTAAATTTTTCTGCTAACTTCATTAAGCGGAGTGCTTTTCTGTATCCTTCAGGGTTAGCCATTCCAAAATTTCTATACTGTCGCATTTTAGTATTAATACCTTTTTGCTGACCAATAAACATAACCGATTGACCATCTACAGTGCCTATACCTCCAACCATCGCTTTGTCATCTTTAACGTTTCGATCGCCATGCAATTCAATAAAGTCTCCGTTGGTTACCGCTTCTATATACCCTAAAGTATATGGTCTATTTGGGTGCCGACTTACTTGAACTCTTTGCCAAGGGGTTAATTTACTGTAAATCTCTTTTCGAGTTTCTTTTAGTTTCTTTTCTAGAGCTTTAGTTGTTTTTGAAACATCTACTTTACTCTTTTCTTCCAATTCTTTCGCTTGGTTAAGCTGCTCAATAATGTCTTTAATTGGTTCTTCGAAATCTAAAAAATTCACCATACTATCATTTTAGAATTGGGAGCCAAAAGTACAAAATTTGCATTGATCACCATCCTTTTTTAAACTCTTGATAGATTAGACTTATTTTTGTCGCATGCGAATTAAGTGCAATGCGAAAATCAACCTTGGATTATCCATTACTGAAAAAAGGAGTGATGGTTTTCATAATCTTGAAAGTATTTTTTTACCGGTTCCTTGGTATGATATTATTGAAATTCAAGAGTCTGACAAAACTAGTTTTTCGAGTTTAGGTATAGCTATTAATGGGGATGATAAGAACAATTTATGCATGAGTGCATATCATCTCTTAGCGCGGGACTTTATTCTACCTCCGGTTTCTATTCACTTAGAAAAAAACATACCCATAGGTGCGGGTTTAGGCGGCGGTTCTTCAGATGCTGCTTATGTGTTAAAGGGGCTAAATGAATTGTTCCGCTTGAACTTAAGTATTGAACGTTTGGAGCAATTGGCTAGTTTATTGGGTAGTGATTGCCCGTTCTTTGTTCAAAATAAAGCAGCATTTGTAACAGGTAGAGGTGAACTGTTAGATGTGAGTTTGAAACTAGATTTAAACTGTTACTGTCTTGTAATGAACCCTGGAATTCATATTAGAACAAAAGAGGCGTACGGTGCAATAACTCCAAAAAAGGCTGAACTTGATTTAAGGGAAATTAATAAGATGGATAAGCAAGAGTGGCAGAATACGATTGTAAACGATTTCGAAACTGCTCTATTACCTGCTTATCCGGCGTTGGTCGACTTAAGAGAATCTTTGTTGGCTTTGAATCCTTTTTATGTTTCCATGAGTGGGAGTGGTTCTAGCTTCTTTGCATTTTTTAAGAAGAAACCTCAAGATTTATACATTAAGGGCTACGTGTGCAAGCTATTCGATTTAAATATTAATCAATAAGGTTCTAATTTATCAATTATAGTTTCTACCTTAATTTATGTGGCCTACTGAATATCAAGGGTAAGAAACAGTGCAATCAATGGTCAGGTTAAGCGCCTAAAAGGTTTGTTGCAACGCTAGTGTTAGACCAAAAATTGAGAAAGTTTTTAAGAATACTTTGAAATAAAGTTAATTACTCCAATATATTAACCTATTTTTGTGCTTTAATTTTTTAATTTTTAATAATGAGTAAAGGAACAGTAAAATTCTTCAATGAAACTAAAGGTTT
>TARA_B110000046_G_scaffold165254_1_pt1 | contig 52965 bp, 49 predicted proteins | sample TARA_B110000046 | Tara Oceans TARA_B110000046 (sample SAMEA4397157) | marine metagenome | biome: Polar Biome; feature: [DCM] deep chlorophyll maximum layer (ENVO:01000326); material: water (ENVO:00002006), including particulate matter (ENVO:01000060) such as... | depth 40 m
AAGTAATTTCATCAGAAACCATTGGTTTAGATCCTTTATTCATTAACTCGCCAGTTTCTTTGGTTCTTTTTTCGGCTTTTTTCATAGGCCCAAAATCCTTCTTTGTAAAAATGACAATAAATACAATTGCAATTGCCAATAAAGGATAGAAGTTATATTTGATGGAAGCGATCATCACAGGAAACGGTTTCTCAATTCCTTGTGTTAATAAAAGCCCCATAATAAAAGCTCCCCAAGCATTAAAAGGAATTAAAATAGAGGAAGGTGCAGAACTAGAATCTGCTATGTAAGCCAGCTTTTCTCTTGGTATTCCTAACTTATCAAAAATTGGGCGATATAAAGTCCCTACGGTTAAAGAGCTAATACTTGTCTCTACAAACAAAAGTAATCCTGTTACCGTTGCTAAAACTTGTACCACAACCCTACTATAACCTGTTTTTCTGCCTTCTAACTTTATCAATTGTCTGTTTAAAATATTGATAAAACCCTCTACACCTCTAGAATATTGAATAAAAATCAACAGAGCTCCAACCAAAGCACTAAACATAATTGTTCTTGTATTTCCCTCAGATTGAAACACGTTTACAAGGCCTTCAATCATCGCTAAAGTTCCTGTTAATGGGTTCCAGCTTTCAATAATCAACCAAGAAAACCAAATTCCAAATAACAAAGCAATATATACTTGCTTTGTTCTTAACGCTAAAATGATCGCCACAATTGGTGGTATTACTGACAAAAATCCATATTCCATAAAAAGAGTTTTTATTTTGCTAAAGGTAATAATTTATATACATGTTATTTTGTAAATTGGGAAACCTATTTTCAATTAAAAATGTCAAAAAAATATATTCTAGCTTTAGATCAAGGAACCACAAGCACGCGTTCTGTAATTGTTGATGAAAAAGGAATTATTGTTGCTATGGAACAACAAGAGTTTCAACAAATATTTCCAACATCTGGTTGGGTAGAACACGATGCTTTAGAAATTTTAGAAACGCAGCTCTACACTTTAAAAAAGGTAATACAAAAAAGCAATATTAACGTTACTGATATTGTTGGTTTAGGGATTACAAACCAAAGAGAAACGACTGTTATTTGGAATAAAAACACTGGAAAACCTGTTTATAATGCTATTGTTTGGCAAGATAAAAGAACTGCTGATATTTGCGAGGGTTTAAAGAAAAAAGGGTTAGAAAATCATATAAGACAAACTACAGGTTTGGTTGTTGACGCTTATTTTTCTGGAACAAAGATTCATTGGATTTTAGAAAATGTACCAAAGGCTAGAGAGGAAGCTGAAAAAGGGAATTTACTTTTCGGAACAATAGATTCTTGGTTATTATGGAATTTAACCGCTAAAAAAATACACGCCACAGATTATAGTAATGCCTCGAGAACTTTAATTTTTGATATTAAAAATTTGTGTTGGGATGCTACCTTATTATCCGCATTAAATATTCCAAAATCGATGTTGCCATCAGTAAAACCATCGTCTTTTCATTTTGGTGATTATGTTTTAGAAGGACATACAATTCCGATTGCAGGCATTGCGGGCGATCAACAAGCTGCCCTTTTTGGACAAGCGTGTTTTAACAAAGGTGAAGCAAAAAACACCTATGGAACCGGTTGTTTTTTATTAATGAATACCGGAACAGAACTTCAGTTTTCTAAAAATGGTTTATTAACAACAATTGCTTGGGGAATTAACAACCAAGTGTATTATGCTTTAGAAGGAAGTGTTTTTAACGCTGGTGCAGCAATTCAGTGGTTAAGAGACGGATTAAAAATTATAAATTCTGCGGAAGAAAGCGAAGCTTTTGCAAAAGAAGTGGAAGGTGAAAACCCTGTAATTGTTGTTCCTGCATTTGCGGGTTTAGGAGCTCCTTATTGGGATATGTATGCGCGTGGTGGAATCTTTGGTTTAACTCGAGATACAGGAAAAAATCACTTAATAAAAGCCACTTTAGAATCTTTAGCATATCAAACAAAAGATGTTTTAATTGCGATGCAGCATGATGCTGAAACTCCGTTAACCTCTTTAAAAGTTGATGGTGGTGCAAGTGCAAATAATTTATTGATGCAATTTCAATCTGATATTTTAGACACCGAAGTAGAACGTCCTAAAATTACAGAAACTACGATTATGGGAGCGACATATTTAGCTGGAATTTGTGTTGGTTTATGGAGGCAAAAAGATATTTTATCGCACAGAAAAATAGACAAAACCTTCTCTCCTACTTTTACTTCCGAGAAAAGAGAGCGATTGTATAAAAAATGGCAAAAAGCTGTTGAAAGAACTAAAAATTGGATTGATTAAATTATGTCAAAATTCACTATAAAAATTACATCGAGACTTCAAGAATTTATTGAAGCACAGAAACTGTTTTTTGTCGCAACTGCGCCTAATTCTGGTCGAATAAATCTTTCCCTAAAGGAATGGATTCTTTTAGAGTTGTTAATGAAAATCGAGTTTTATGGCTAAATGTTACAGGAAGCGGCAACGAAACTGCTGCACATTTATCAGAAAATGAACGAATTACAATTATGTTTTGTTCCTTTGAAAAAGTGCCAAGTATTTTACGTTTATATGGGAAAGGAGTAGAAGTTAAGCCAAAAAATAAAGAATGGAAAGACCTAATTTCTTTATTTCCAGAAACACCTGGAGCGCGTCAAATTTTTGACATTACGATTGAGTCTACGCAAACTTCTTGTGGAATGTCAATTCCCTTTTTTGAGTTTAAAGGAGAAAGAAATGATTTAAATGATTGGGCAAAAAATCAAGGAAAAGAAAATATTGAAAAGTATTGGGAAAACAAAAATCAGAAAAGTATTGATGACTTACTTATAAACATTTTAAAATAAAAAAGCCAGCATATATATGCTGGCTTTTTAAATATTAACGAACTTCAATTATTTAGAAATAATAATCTTTTTTATTACTTTTTTATCTCCTTGCTGAATACTTACCAAATAAATACCCGAAGAAATATTTTCTAAGTTTATTTCTTTCGTAAAAATATTATTTTTTGGTTCATCAAAAACTTGTATAATTTTTCTTCCTTGTAAATCAAATAAACTAATTGTTACTTTTGTAGTATCAGAATTAATCATTTTAATATTAAATCTATTTTTTGCAGGATTTGGCCAAAAAGAAACCCCTTCTAAAGTAGTATTATCAATGCTTAATGTGGCCTCTCTAATTTTTATTATATTATTAGGTAACCATCCATTAGCTCCATTAGTTACATCGACTTTAAATTCATCATTAAAAGAATTTATTTGAGTGTTTGTAAATTTTATTAATCCACTTGATAACTCGTTTTGATTAAATTGATCCCCTACAGACAAAACTGTTCCGTTCATTTCTAAACTTCCTTTTTCTGGTAATGTTGTCAAGGTAAATATTTGTTCACTAGGAGACTCAGAGCTTGTAGTTGCTTCTATGTCTCCGCTAGTAATTGTGTATGTACTGTTTTGATCAACAATAATATCTGAGTGTGCTAATGAAGGAATGTTTGTATTTGTTTCTATAGTACATATTGTAATACTAGCAGTGTTTATCTGCCCTCCATCTCCACTAACGCCATCAAAAACTACTAATTTCCATTCTCCAAAAGCATCCTTTCCGAAAAAAGGCAAACTCATATTGTTTATTGGAGCAATAGATCCCGAAATTGCTGGAGCAGAAGAGCTGCAAGCTAAATCCTCTGCAGCATCATCAAAAGTAGTATTACTAATATCATCTACTCCATCACAAGGGTTTTCTAATAAAACAATAGTAGTACTTTCTAAGCTTTCAGGGGCTTCTAATGAAATAACTAGATTCTGTACATATCTGTGCTCGATATCTGTAGTAACTAAAATTTTATCTATAATTATATTATCTGTTACATCAAAAGGAACCTCTGCGGTAACACCTCCATTGATAAATATACTTGCATTTGAAAAATCTGTTGCATCATAAGTTTTCGAGCAATCATTTATTCCTGTTTGAAAACTATAAACAGAGGAAAAATCTCCTGAAACACATGCATTTTCAGCTTTTATTCTCCAATAATAAATTGTTTCACTTTGCAAGCCTTCAATTGAAAATTCTAAGTCTTCGCTGTTTTTAGAAAATAAAACTGTATTAAAAGAAGGGCTCTCTGAAACCTCTATTAAGTATGTTTCTGCATTATTATAATTTTCCCAAGAAAAATTAATTTTTGATGTAGTCGCTCCTGTTAAGCCGTTTTGGGGAAATAATCGAACAACCTCTTCACCTGAAAAGGCTTGAACTACTGTTAATTGAATAACAGAAGTGGTCGTTTCGCTTCCATTTGTTCCAGTAACATTTATAGGGTATGTTCCAGGCGCCACATTCTCTAAATTTCCAAAATTTACGGTAAGCGTTCCATCTTCGCTTAAAGAAGTATCTGATAAATTTACAGTAGCATTTGTCGGTTGCCCTTCAACAGAAAAAGTAGTCGTTCCTCCTATTGTTTGTGAAAAATTAAAATCAAAAGACGCTGTATTAGCACATGCTGTTTTAGCTCCTTCATTTGTAAATAAAGCGATTTCAGAATAAATACCCGTAACAATTAACGATACATTTTGCGACTCTCCTTCTAAAGGTCCTTTGTGTGTGATTGTAATCGTATAGTCTCCAGATGCACTTTCTACATCTACCCTTTCATAAGGGTCTACAATATTGTCTTCTTTTTCATTTGTAATTACAGAGGTAAGTTTCCAGGGCATAAAAGTCTCTGCGTCTTTTGTTACCCTAATATCGATATCGTTTACTAAAACAGGTGTTGCGTCGTTTACAACTCCCGTATTTACCTCACCTGCTGGATCTGTCCAAGATATGGAAGCTAACAATGGTTCTACTCCATCAGACTTTACGACCAATGTATATGTGCTGCCTTGGGTTAATTCGATTTCAGAAATTATAGATTTTAGTCCATTTTTTTTTGTAATTGTTTCTACCGCTTTTTTGGCGTTCATTAAGCCCCAACCTGTTTCTGCATCTGGCCCTATTGCTGCTGCATCATCAGCTGTATGCAAAGCCAAGCCTTTTAAAGTAGCCGCTTTCATAAAAGTACCATAAACTTCATTATAATATTGTTGCAATAAAAGCAAGGTTCCTGTAATATTTGGAGAAGCCATTGAAGTGCCACTATATGTATCATAGGCATCATCCGAAGAGCTAAGAGTAGAATATAAACCCGTTCCATTACCCATAATATCTGGTTTAATTCTTAAATCATCAGTTGGCCCTTCAGAACTACCTGGGTTTCTCAAAACTGAATCTAAGCTTCCATCTGCATTTATGATTGCGTCTTGTCCGTTTGCAACAGCTAAACCGTTTTTAGAAGTTTGCATTCCGTAAATTTTATCAAAAGCACTATTCCCCTCTAAAGGGTTTCCATTTGATGAATTATCAGTTCCACTATTTCCTGCCGCTGTAACTTGTAAATAATAAGGAGCATTATACATAATATTGTCCCAATCTCTAGAATAACCTACATAAGCTCCATAATACCAATCAGGAGTGTTTTGAGGACTCCTAGTATAGGAGTGATTAGAAATCAACATTCCGTTTGCTGCTGCTGAAGTTGCCTCAGACTCGTCATTATTCCAGTCATTTCCAATACCATTAGCTTTAGGTGTCATGCCTTTAGCTGCAGGATTTAAACCAGAAGAGATAATGGTACCCATTACATGTGCTCCGTGGTCATCCAGCACAGTTGAGCCATCTCCAGTAGAAAATCTGTTTTCTCCTCCATCTCCATCATATTCTTGGTGGGTTTCATTTGATAAACCCGCATCCCAAACATAAGCGGTCATTCCTTGTCCTTCAATATTTAGTCCTAAACCTCCATTATTATGTAAAAAATTAGCTCTTGTAGAAATAGCAGCATCTAAATTTAAGGTTTTGTAATAAATTGGATTTCCTTCTTTAGTAACGCCCGTTAATTCGTGATGAGAACCTTTCGCATCAGTAAATTTAAGTTTCCATCCTTTTTGGGCAGCTAATAACAACGCTTTGTTTTTTTGTTTATAAAATTCTTTAGAATATTTTTCTTTAAGGTTATTTAGTTTTGATAAGTCATAGTCTTTCGTAATTCTTTGTCTTTCTTGCGAGTTTTGCGCGAACATTGAAAAAGTAATAAAGAATAAAACAATAAATGTTTGTTTAAAGTATTTGTATTTCATGTGCATTTTTTTAACTTTTTTTGTATTTTGTTTGCAAATATAACCTTTTTATTAATTTATTCATAAAACTTAACATTTTAGCATGAAGAACTTCTCATATTTCAATAGAGAAAACATCACCGAAGATTTAAAAGCTACAGATTTTGATTTGTTAATAATTGGTGGGGGAATTACAGGTGCAGGAATCGCTTTAGACGCAGCTTCTCGGGGTATGAAAGTCGCTTTAATAGAAAAAAATGACTTTGCTTCTGGCACCAGTAGTAAATCTACAAAACTAATTCATGGGGGTTTACGTTACTTAAAACAATTCGATTTTTGGTTGGTAAAAGAAGTAGGGACAGAACGCGCTATTGTACATAAATTAGCTCCTCATTTAGTCGTTCCAGAGAAAATGATTTTACCTTTAATTGATGGGGGAACTTATGGTTCTTGGCTAACATCTATAGGGTTAAAAGTATATGATATTTTAGCTTCTGTAGAAGGTGAAGACAAACGTAAAATGCTCACAAAAAAAGAGGCTTTAATAAAGGAGCCTTTACTTCCAAAAAACATTTTAAATGGCGCGGGTTATTATGCAGAATACAGAACTGATGATGCGCGTTTAACTATAGAAGTTTTAAAAACAGCTTTGGATTACGGTGCTAAAATTATAAATTACACAGAAGCTACCGAATTTATTTATGAAGAAAATCGGGTTGTTGGAGCAAATGTAAAAGATGCTATCTCTGATGAAAATTATGTCATAAAATCTAAGTATGTAGTCAATGCTTGTGGTCCTTGGGTTGATGAATTGCGCCAATTAAATCACTCTAAAACAGGAAAACGTTTGCACCTCACAAAAGGAGTGCATTTGGTGGTCGCTCATGAAAAATTACCCGTAAAACAATCTGTTTATTTTGATGTGCCTGATGGCAGAATGATGTTTGCAATTCCTCGCGGAAGAGTTACATATTTTGGCACAACAGACACCAACTATCAAACGGATAAAAATAGTGTTGAAACGAATTTAGTGGATGCAACTTATTTAATATCTGCAGTAAATAACATGTTTCCTGAAATTAATTTAAGCCTCGAAGATGTGCAGTCTTCTTGGGCAGGCTTGCGACCATTAATTCATGAAGAAGGAAAATATGCTTCAGAATTATCTAGAAAAGATGAAATTTTTATTTCGGATACTGAACTAATTTCTATTGCTGGAGGAAAATTAACAGGGTATCGAAAAATGGCTGAACGTATTGTGGATTTAGTTACTAAAAAGTATAAACGTCGTTTCGAAAAAGAATTTGATGTTATTAAGACTGAAGAAATTATACTTTCTGGTGGAGCCTTCGCTAACGCTAGTGAAGTGAAGAGTTATACTGACGCAATTTATAATAGAATTGCAGAGGTAGATTTTGATGAAAAAGACGCACAATATTTAGTGTATAATTATGGAAAACAAACAGACATCATCTTAAAAAAGTTTGATGAATTCATGGACGAAGATCAGCAAGAAAAGATGATAAAAGCTGAAGTTTGGTTTTCGATACATTATGAAATGGCTTGCACACCTACAGACTTTTTTATGCGCAGAACAGGTCGCTTATTTTTTGACACACGTAGCGTCTTTTTATATAAAGAATATGTTCTTAATAAATTTAAAGAGCATTTTTCTTGGGACGAAAATACCACACAAAAAAGTAGAAATAAATTAGAAGAAGAATTAAAAAGTGCAACTATTTTTGAGTAAAAGTAGCCAGGAATTTAAGAACAAAAAAAGTCCATTAAGATTTTTTTTAAGTGGTAAGTAATCCTAAGAAAAGTATACATCTAATTAATAAATTTACACCTTTTTGATATTAATTGGCTTCGTTTTATAGAACTCAGAAACATTTATGATATAAAAACCACTAGAAGGTGATTTTCTAAAATCCTCTTCATGATAACCTCCTAAAATATAGAGCTTTTTGTTGTCATAATGCATTTCTGAACCTTTAAGATTTAAATCTATTATATACTCTTTTAAAATATTTGTTTTTGGTTTAAATGTTATTACTTTACCATCTTCTTGTAAGTAAATAAACTCATCATCCTTCGTAATCGCGGGCTTTTTCATTCCTCTAAAAAGATTTCCTTCTTGTTTCCACTTTCCTGTTTTTAAGTTGAAAGATTCAACTTTTGTGAGATTTTTTTTATTATATCCTCCAAATAAATACAATTTGTCGTCAAAAATAATACCGGTAACTTCTTTTCCTTTAGACATTTTAGTAAGCAAATACCAATACCCAGTTTTTAAGTCAAAAAAATGAATATCATTAGAATATTTTATTCTTCCGTTTTTGTACTGTTTAATAGAACCTCCAAAAACCAAAATCTTATCATCATAAAGTACAGCGCCAAAATCTACTGCTTGATGTGGGTTTGTTTCATCTTTCTTTATCGATAAATCTCTTAATTCAATAAACTCTATTTGGTCTGCTAATAACTCTCTTGACTTCTTTTTAGATAGCGTTTTACCACCTATTAAAAGAACAGTATACTGGTAAAATATTGCGTTGTGATAGGCTCTTTTTATAAGTTTATCTTTTTCAATACTCCATTTTTTATCAATAATATCATACGCTTGTAAATCTCCTGTATAATTGTTAAAACTAATCGGTTTTGGCCTAGCTAAACATTTCATTAATTCTTCGAAACTAGTATATGGTAAACTAAGACATTCTTTGTTTTTTTCGACTCCACTTGAAGTATCACCTCCAAAAATGTAAATTTTACGATCCTCTATAATAGACCCGAAAGAATAAACCGCTTTTGGTAGGTCTTGTAATTTTTTAAAATAGATAGCGCTTTTAAGTTTTCTTTTGGTGTTAATTTGAATGCTTTCTAAAGCTTCTTGTTTTTCTGTAAGAAATATAATTAAAGACCTGTTGCTTTTACTGTATTCGACTTCTTTCGTTTTATATTTAAGATGCGTAACAGAAAAAGTAATAGTATCTTCTTTCTTTAACATAAAAGAGAACTCCCCTTTTTCGTTTGTATAGGTTGTTTTATTTATAAAAAAAATGTGCGCTTTTTCTATTGGTGCATTCGATTCAAAATCTAAAACTTTTAATGTTATTTTTTGCGAAAAACAGGTAATAGAAAAAAGCACTAAAAAAAAGTTGATTAATGATTTCATAGCCTCGTTGATTTTCTCTTATAGTTCAAAAATTATGCCTAAAAAAGTAAAAAATTATTCTTCCTTTTCGTGCTCTTCAATCTCTTCAGTTAAATCTAATTTTCTTATTGTTGGGCTTACAATTCCTGTAGCAACAACTGTAATTAAAGTCATGGTTCCACCAAAAACTACTGCTGCAACGGGTCCTACTATTTTAGCCGCTAAACCACTTTCAAAAGCACCTAACTCGTTAGAAGAACCAACAAACATTGAGTTTACAGAAGAAACTCTACCTCTCATTTCATCAGGCGTTTTGAGTTGTAAAATAGTTTGACGAATTACCATCGAAATTCCGTCTGCAGCACCGCTTATAAATAGTGCCAAAATACTTACCCAAAAAATAGATGACAGTCCAAAGGCAATAATACTTAATCCAAAAATAAAAACAGAAACCAACATTTTTTTACCTGTATTTCTATTGATAGGAATGTATGTTGTTAGAAACATGGTAAGGATACTTCCCATAGAAATAGATGCGTTTAAAACACCAAAACCCTCTGGTCCAACTTTTAAAATATCTTGAGCAAATACTGATAAAATTGCAACTGTCCCTCCAAATAAAACTGCAATCATATCTAAAGTTAGCGTCCCTAAAATTGCTTTGTTTTGAAAAACAAACTGAATACCCGCTTTTAAACTTTCTATAATTGGTTCACCAATTTTTGTGTTTAAAATAGGTTGTTTTTTAATTTGAAAGAGAATAATGAGGGATAAAATAACTAGAATAAAAACTAAACATAGCGTTTTATCAACACCGATCCAACTAATAAAAAAACCACCAAAAAGTGCTCCTGAAACAGATGCTGTTTTCCATGTGCTTGTGCTCCAAGTTGCCGCATTGTGGTATATTTTTTTAGGAACAAGCAAAGCCACCAAAGAGAAAATTGTAGGCCCAAAAAAAGAACGTAAGAACCCACCAAAAAAAACCAACCCGTAAATTGAATATAAAATTGAATTTGTAGACCAATCACCAACAACACTATTAGACGTTAATAAAAACAAGCCAAAGCTTATCAAAGAAAAAGCGGCTGTACAAATTGCTAACAAGTTTCTTTTTTCTTTTTGATCTACAATATGGCCTGCAAATAATGCCATAGAAAAAGCAGGAATAATTTCCATTAAACCTATAATACCTAAAGATAAAGGATCTTTTGTAATGCTATACACTTGCCATTCAATCACAATAAACTGCATAGACCAACCAAAAACAAGTAGAAATCTAACCAATAAAAAAATATTAAACTCCTTTATTCTTAAAGCTGCATACGGATCATTTTTAGCCATTTTTTTATTTTAATTTCATGTCCATTAAAATCGCAAAGGTTTGATTGATATCGTGTTCTTTTACAACAATTGTCATTTCATTTGTGGTTGAAATAATTTCTTGTAAAGGAATGTCTGCCCAAGCTAATTGCTTTAAAATAAAGTAATAAATACCTGATTGGTCTAAATTTCCTCTTGGTAATTTTATCGTAATAGACGCCAATTCTAAAACACTATTTATCAAAAATTCTTTTTCAAAAATTTCTTCAACGAAAGGCCTTAAGTTTTTACTGGTAACAATATTTGTTTCAAAAATTCCTTGAGAAACTGTTAAAAAGTAGTCAGAGTTTTCTGCACATTGTGTTAATATCTTCGCAATTTCCCTTAGTAGTGAAGGTGTATTTTTAAAAGTAAAATCACACAAATCAGAACGCACAATTACATCACCCAGATCTAAAGCTAACTTTTTAATGTTTTTTCTGATGCGTAATTCGCTTGCAGGTGAAAGCCTGTTAATTGCCATCATCACTGCGCCAACTTTAACCTCTTTTTTTAAAGCTTGTGAAACTTCTGGTAAAATAATTCTTGCTAAAGAAGAAACATTAATTAGCTTTTCATGCAAAGCTTCTTCAATAAAAGGTGTCTTTCTAATGGTACTTTCTACAACTTCTTGTATTGTTTTCATAATAAAAGTTAAAAAATAGTTTTAATTGTTCAAAATTAAACAATTAATCCAACTTATTTGTCAACTTTTTAAATTCTTTTTTAGGGTCCTTATCATTATACAAAACATTATAAACCGCATCTATAATTGGTGTTATTGTCCTTTTCTCTTCTTTAATTTTAAAAGCACTTTTAGTAGCGTAATACCCTTCGGCAATCATACTCATTTCTAGTTGAGCAGATGTAACAGTATAGCCTTTACCAATCATATTTCCAAATTGTCTGTTTCGACTAAATGTTGAATACCCTGTTACTAACAAGTCACCTAAATATGCAGAGTTGTTAATGTTCCGTTTCATTTTATGTACTTTTTTTATGAAGCGTTTCATTTCACGAATTGCGTTACTCATTAATACGGATTGAAAATTATCACCATAACCTAACCCGTGAGCAATTCCTGCGGCAACAGCATAAATATTTTTTAACATCGCGGCATATTCTGTACCAATAATATCATCAGAAATTTTGGTTTTTATGTACCAACTTTTCAAAGAATTACTCATTAATTCTGCCTTTTCCTTATCTATACAGGCTATTGTTAAATATGATAAGCGCTCCATTGCAACCTCTTCTGCATGGCAAGGACCTGTAATTACACCTATATTTTCTAAAGGAATATTGTACTTTATATTAAAATGTTCGCCAACAATTAAACCCGTTTCAGGTACAATCCCTTTAATGGCAGAAAAAAGGGTTTTATTATCTAAAGATTCTTTTAATTTTTCTAATTCACTTGTTACAAAAGCAGATGGAATTGCAAAAATTAAAACATCATAATTAGCAATCATATAATTTATATCGTCAGATAAATCTAAGAATTTTGGATTTAATTCAGCAGAACGTAAATACTTTGGATTGTGATGATTCTCTTTGATATACTCTATTGCTTGTTCGCTTCTCATATACCAACCAACTGTTTCTATATTTTCTATCAACATTTTAACAATTGCTGTCGCCCAACTTCCTCCTCCTAAAACGGCAATCTTCTGATGTTTACTCATCTCTATAAATTTAGATTTCAAATGTAAGAAAAGTATTAACTTATATTGAATACTAGGTTGATTTATTATATTTGTATACTATCTTATTTTATAAAAATGAACGTACAAATAATTAACAAATCTAAACACGCAACTCCTACTTACGAAACTAGTGGTGCGGCAGGAATGGATTTACGTGCAAATATTGAAAAATCAATAACACTTAAACCTTTAGAAAGAGCTATTGTAAAAACAGGCTTGTTTATAGCTTTACCTATTGGTTTTGAAGCACAAGTTAGACCAAGAAGTGGTTTAGCTGCCAAAAAAGGAATTACTGTTTTAAACTCTCCAGGAACTGTAGATGCGGATTATAGAGGTGAAATTGGCGTGATTTTAGTCAATTTATCAAATGATGACTTTATTGTAAATGATGGAGAAAGAATTGCACAATTAGTCATTGCAAAACATGAACGTGTAAACTGGAAAGAAGTTGACGTTTTAAGCGAAACCGAACGTGGTTCTGGTGGTTTTGGAAGTACTGGCGTTTAAATTTTTTTATACAACTGACTCATTTTTCTAACAGCATCATATAATAAATCAAAAGGTAAAACAATGTGAGAATGATATTTGTAACCTAGTTTTCTATAAAACTGAAAAGCTTGGGGTTGCTCATTCATTGCGTCTAACCAAATAATTTCATACCCTTTTTGTTTCGCTTTATCTTCTAACCAAGAAAGTATTTTTTTTCCAATTCCATTTCCTTGTGTTTTTTGATGCAAATAAATTCGATGTAATTTTATTTGTTTATTTTGTTTTAGTCCTTCTAGTTTTTCATCCCAAATGATTCTAAAATTCCCAATGATTTCATTCTTAAAAAGAACAAAATAATTATCCGAGCTTTCATCAGATATTTCTTTTAAAATATTTTCTTTAGAATATTGTGTTTTCACGTACCAGTCTCCTTTATCTGTCCAAAAATGACTATAAGCGACAGGGTAAATTTTTTTCATCAACTTAAAGAGAGCTTCTGAATCTGAGCTCAAAACAGGTGTTAATTGTATGTTTTCTGATATTATAATCATTTTATAAATATAAAAAAAACTGCTATAGATTGATTATTTCTATAGCAGTTTTAATAATAGTTAGAACTTTTAATAATTATTCTTGATTTTCAATAGCTTCTTTTATTTTTCCTTCCAATTCTTCTGCTAATTCTGGGTTGTCTTTAATTAAGCCTTTTACAGCATCTCTACCTTGCCCTAATTTGGTTTCACCGTAGCTAAACCAAGAGCCACTTTTCTTTACAATCCCTAATTCTACACCAATATCTAATATTTCACCAACTTTAGATATTCCTAGACCATACATAATATCAAATTCTGCAATTTGAAAAGGCGGTGCTACTTTATTTTTTACAACTTTAACTTTCGTACTGTTTCCAATAACTCTGTCTCCGTCTTTAATCTGTGTTCTTCTTCTGATGTCTAAACGTACAGAGGCATAAAACTTTAATGCATTTCCACCAGTTGTTGTTTCTGGGTTCCCAAACATTACTCCAATTTTCTCTCTTAATTGGTTAATGAAAATAACGGTACATTTTGTTTTAGAAATAGTCCCTGTTAATTTACGTAATGCTTGTGACATTAAACGTGCATGAAGACCCATTTTAGAATCTCCCATTTCACCTTCAATTTCGGCTTTTGGAGTTAAAGCTGCAACAGAATCTATTACAACAATATCGATTGCCCCAGAACGAATTAAGTTTTCTGCAATTTCTAATGCTTGCTCACCATGATCTGGTTGAGAAATAATTAAATTATCTATGTCGACTCCTAAATTTTGTGCGTAAAATTTATCAAACGCGTGTTCTGCATCAATAAAAGCGGCAATTCCACCCGCTTTTTGAGCTTCTGCAATTGCGTGTAATGTTAATGTTGTTTTACCCGAAGATTCTGGACCGTAAATTTCGATAACCCTTCCTCTTGGATACCCACCAACGCCTAATGCTAAATCTAATCCTAAAGAACCCGATGAAATTGCATCTATATCTTCGGTAACTACGTCGCCAAGTTTCATTACAGCGCCTTTTCCGTATGTTTTATCTAACTTATCTAACGTAAGTTGTAATGCTTTTAGTTTTGCTGCTTTTTCTTTATCTGCTGCCATAAATCTTCCTAATTATATTTTTAAATAAGAGTCACAAGTTACGAAAATATAAATCTTTTTTACTAGAAAATAAATTACATTTTTTACTATTTTTACATAAAAAATTGAAAAAAATAATTTCTAAAATTTTATTAAAAAACGCAAATAGTCAAATTACAATTGAGGCGGGTGAGTTAATTAGTTTTCAAAAAGATAACCAAGAATACATTCATCAAAAAGGAAACAAAGGATGGCGAAATTCTGATGATGAAATGTTTCCTGTAATTGGCCCCATTTCAGAAAACAATTTTAGAGTACATACCAAAGATGGCGATGCTATACAAGATCAACACGGTATGCTGCGTGAAATGGAGTACTCGTTAATTTCTTTGGATGAAAGTAGTGCTGGTTTTATCAAAAAATATAAAAAAAACACCAAAATAAGAAACAGTAAGTTTCCAGAAAAATCTACAGAAGAATCCTTATTTTGGCCTTTTAGTTTTACATTTGAAAAGAATTTTACACTAAAAAATGATGTTTTAACCATTAACTTTATTATCAATTCTGAAAAAGGAATGCCTTTTATGTTGGGGTATCATCCCGCTTTTTTATTATCTGATTCGGGTAAAGAAACGTTAGTATAAAAAGATGAAAAAATTACTTTAAATGCTATTTATAAAGCGGGTTCTAATGCATTTCCTGTTTTAAATTCTGATAAAATAAGATTGCAGCATATTGATAAAAAAGATTTAGAAATTTCTACCAAAGGGTTTGATAATTTTATGCTTTGGACGGAGGTAAATAACATGCTTTGTATAGAACCAATTACACAATATACTTCTTATACAGATCAAAAATTTTCTGAAAAAAATATGCGCTTATCTGAAGAAAAAAATAGTTTTTCTGTAACAATTAAAATCTTATAATTTGATAGAAAACCACCGTCATTTTATTATTCATAAGCCTTGGGGGTGTATTTCTCAATTTGTAAATCCCGCAAAGCGAAAGAAAAAACTATTAGGAGAATTACATGATTTTCCTGATGGAACAATGGCGATTGGACGTTTGGATGTTGCGTCTGAAGGCTTACTTTTATTAACTACTAATGGAAAAATATCAGAAGAAATTAGGAGTAGTAAATATGAAAAAGAATATTATGTTCAAGTAGATGGAGTAATTACACAAGAGGCTGTAGAAAAGCTAAAAAAGGGTATAGAAATTGGTTTTGATGGAAAAAAATATATTACAAAACCTTGTAATTCTTTTTTAATTAAGGATCCGAAATTTCCTTTAAGAAGTCAAAAAATTAGAGATGAAAGGCATGGCCCTACAAGTTGGGTTTCTATACTAGTTAGAGAAGGAAAATTTAGGCAAGTTCGTAAAATGACTGCTGCTGTAGGCTTCCCTACTTTACGTTTAATAAGAGTTAGAATTGGTGATTTAAAGTTAGGAGATTTAGAGGTTAGTGGGGTAAAAGAGGTGGATACTCTTATTTAGGGTTTATCACAAATAAAAAAACTTTAGATTCTTACTATGTTGTAGATAATTCTAATGAAAATAATATTAGAAGAGTGAATAATTATTCACTACCTTTTACTCCAAATTTAAGTTTTAGGATAGATTTTTAATCTTACTCTTTTACCATTTCTATATGCGGAATTCCATCTTCTAAATACTCTTCTCCAACTTGAATAAAATGATGAGATTCGTAGAATTTTTTGAGATATTTTTGAGCAGAAATTGTAATTTTATCATCATTAAAATATTTTTTTATAGCTGCAATAGATGTTTTTATTAAATCATGACCTAAACCATATTTACGTGCTGAGGATGCAATAATTACTCTACCAATACTTGCATTTTTAAAATAATCTCCTGGTTTAAAAACACGTGTATATGCAATCATTTTATCTTCTTTATAACCAAATATGTGTAAAGATTTTTGATCTTTAAAATCCATATCTTGGTATACACATTCTTGTTCAACTACAAAAACCTCAGATCTTAATTGTAAAATTTGATATAATTCATGAATTGTTAATTCATTAAAATATTTTATTTTAAATTCCATAAATTTAAGCTTCTTATATTTAATTAACCAGCACAAGAAATTTTATGAACTCTATTACCATGTCTTCCTCCTTCAAATTCTGTAGTAATAAAAATTTCTATAAAACCGATCGCTTGTTGTAAAGAAACAAAACGTGCAGGAATCGTTAATATGTTTGCGTTATTATGTTGTCTTGTTAAAGCAACTAATTCATTGTTCCAACAAAGTGCAGCTCTTATGCCTTGGTGTTTATTTGCTGTCATTTGTGCACCATTTCCGCTTCCGCAAAGAATAATACCTAATTCTGCTTTTCCTTTTTCTACGGCATCTGCTGTTGGGTGAATTGCATCTGGATAATCCATAGAGTCATTTGTATCCGTTCCAAAATTTAAAACTTTATAACCTTTATCTTCTAAATGTTTTATAATTTCGAATTTATATTCAGTACCTGCGTGATCGTTACCAATAGCAATAGTCATAATAGATTGATTTTAATTTAGTTGTCTTTTACAAAAATACAGAAACTAACGGTTATCAACAGTTATAAACAATCAAAAATTTAACTTTTTTAGTAATAGTTTAATTTTTAACTCTTTACCTATATTATATAAATGTTAAGAAGTATCTCTAAGGTTTTACAAGTTTATTTGGTTAATTAAAAAATTATTACAATACACTGAGTAGTTTAATATACACAACTTTTCTTATAAGTTTTTAATAAAAGTTTATCAACATAAAATTTACGTTTTATTTACATAAATAGAGATGTTAACTATTAATAATTTTAGGTTAATTACCGTTTATAACTATTGTTAATAACTCTAAAATTTAATTGATTTTTAAGCTTTTAGCTTACTAATAAAATGTAGATAGTTTTTAATAAGTGATATATTAAAATAAAAAATAAAAAAATTATAGTAGCTATTCACACACTATTATAAGCACCATTTTTTTTTAAAAATTTATAAAAGAAAAATGATAATAATATAGAATGTTCATAACTGTGAAAAACAATAATTTAATTAAATAGATAATTTATTTTTTAAAAAAAAGTAGTATTTAAATTAAACTGTTTTATTTTCAGTCTTTAAAAGAGAAAGTGTGTCCTTTTGAATTTCTACAGTTTCGTTTGTAACCTCAATTTTATTTAAAGAAGTATTTATAGTTATTACAGTAATAAAAATTCCTACAATAAATATAAATAAGAATAAAGTAATAATTTTACGTAGGTTTTTCATTCTAAAGTTCATCTTCTTTTTATAAAGACGTTTTTTTAAAGAAAATGTTACATAAAAATTAAGGTTTCTTTAATTTTTTATAAAAGATATCTTATGAGTTTACCACAAAATTAATCGCTTTTTTAATAATCTTTACAGTTACTTTTCCTGTATTTATTAATTCACCATCAGCTTGAATAAAAGGTTTAGAATTTTTAGGAATGACAGTAATTTCTTTAGTTTTATAAGTTTCAATTTTTCTATGATGAACTATATTTCCATTATATAGTTTTTTAATATTATATACTATATCAAATAAATTTAGATTTTTAGCGATGGTAATATCAAATAAACCATCAGAAGTATCTACATCTTTTGTAAACTGCATTCCGCCTCCAGAAAATTTACAAATTCCAATTAATGTCATTAAACAATTGGTTTCTATTTTTTTATTATTAAAAATAATTTTAAAAACATATTTTTTATAAAACAATAAACCTGCTACTCCACTTAATAAATATGCAATAGATCCAAAACTTTTTAATTTCTCTAATTTATTAACAATATATCCATCATACCCTAAACCTGCCACATTATTGAAATAAGAAATAGTTTTATTATCGGTTTCTAAAACTCCAATATCTTGTGAAATTATTTTATTTTGATGAATGATTTCTACAGCTTTTTTAATATTATAAGGAATATTATAAGTTTTAATCCAATCGTTTCCAGTTCCTAAAGGAATCACAGCAATAGTTATATCAGAAGTTTTTACATACCTTTGCAGCATTACCCCGTTAACTACATGATGTAGTGTTCCGTCTCCACCAATTGAGATAATATTTCTAAAACCTTGTTGAATTGCAGTACTAACCAATTCAATCTCATGTTTAGAAAATTGTGTAAAAGCATAAGAAAAGTCTATTTTCTCATTGTTTAGTAATTGTTGAATTTCTTTCCAATGTTTAGAAAAGTTTCGATTTCCAGCAGTAGGATTTGCAATTATAAACCAAGAATTAGACATAAATAATAATTTTAAAAAGCCAAAATACAATAATAGATTGATAACTATTTTTTAATAAACTATCACAGTAAATAATTGTAATTTGGTATCATATAATAAGAAGTAAGAATTAATGACAAAAAAGAAGAAAAGTATATTTAAAAAGAAAGGTAATGTTGTAAAAGACCTCACTAGAAATATATTTAAAGTATTAAACGAAGACAACGAAAAGAGTTATAATCATAAGCAAATTGCTGCAAAATTAAAGATTTCTGATACAGATGGTAAAACCCAAATAATAAAGAAATTAGCAGAATTAGCTACTAGTAAACAAATTAAAGAAGTAGATAGAGGTAAGTTTCAAGTAAATGTTGATAAAAAATATTCTATTGGTACGTTAGATGTAACTTCTACCGGAAATGGTTATTTTGTTACTGATGATTATGAGGATGATATATTTATACCAAATATTAATCTTGGTAAAGGATTACATAACGATACCGTAAAAGCATATGTTTACAAAAGAAGAAGTGGAAAGAAATATGAAGCTGATGTTGTAGAAATTATAGAACGTGCAAAAACTGATTTTGTTGGTGTTTTACAAAAAAACAAAAACAAAAATTTTGGGTTTGTAGTTCCTGATAATAATAAAATGTATGCCGATATTTTTATTTCTGAAAATAAAATGAATGGAGCAGTAGATGGAGATAAAGTTCAGGCAAAATTGATTGATTGGCCTAAAAATTCTAAAAACCCATTTGGTAAAATTACAACAGTTCTTGGTAAACCAGGAGATCACAATACAGAAATGCATTCTATCTTATTAGAATACGATTTACCTTTTGAATTTGAACCTGAAGTAGAAAAAGATGCAGAAAATTTATCTATAGAAATTACAAAAGAAGAAATTTCTAAGCGTAGAGATATGCGAAAAGATTTAACATTTACCATAGATCCAAAAGATGCAAAAGATTTTGATGATGCATTATCATTTACTAAATTACAAAATGGTAATTACGAAATAGGGATTCATATTGCAGATGTTTCGCATTATTTAGAACCTAAAACTATTTTAGATGATGAGGCTTATAAAAGAGCAACATCTGTTTATTTAGTAGATAGAGTTGTACCAATGTTACCAGAAATGCTTTCAAACGGAGTTTGTTCTTTACGTCCGAATGAAGAAAAATTAACTTTTTCTGCAGTGTTTGAAATTAATGAGAAAGCACAAATTATAAAAGAATGGTTTGGTAGAACAGTAACGTATTCAGATCAACGTTTTGCATACGAAGAAGCACAAGAAATTATAGAAAATGTAAAATTATCAGACGATATTCAGCCATATACAATGCCAGCTGATATTTCTATTATTGATAAAGAGTATATAGTAACTCCAGAAATTGTAGAAGCAACTTTAAAGTTAGATAAATTAGCTAAAATTCTTCGTAAAAAAAGAATGAAAGATGGGGCAATTTCTTTTGATAGAGTAGAGGTAAAGTTTAATTTAGATGAACAAGCAAACCCAGTTGGAGTTTTCTTTAAAGAATCTAAAGATGCTAATAAATTAATTGAAGAATTTATGTTATTAGCGAATAGAAAAGTTGCTGAGTTTATAGGTTTTTCTAAAGGAAAAGCAACGAATAAAACGTTTATTTATAGAGTTCATGACGAGCCTAATATAGAAAAATTAGCTTCTTTACAAAACATGATTCATAAATTTGGCTACAAAATTAATACAGATACAAAAGAATCTACTTCAGAATCTTTAAATCAATTATTAAGTGATGTTCATGGTAAAGCAGAATCTAACATGATCGAAACATTAACGATTAGAACCATGTCTAAAGCCATATATACAAATCAGAATATTGGTCATTATGGTCTGGCTTTTGACTACTACAGTCATTTTACATCACCAATTAGACGTTATCCAGATGTAATGACGCATAGGTTATTACAACACTATTTAGATGGCAAAGATGCGCCTAAAGCACATTTATACGAAGAAAAATGTAAACATTCATCAAACAGAGAAGAATTAGCTTCTAAAGCAGAAAGATCATCTATTAAATATATGCAAGTAAAATACATGCAAGATCATAAAGATGAAGTTTTTGAAGGTGTAATTACGGGTGTTACAGAATGGGGAATTTATGTAGAAATTAAATCTAATAAATGTGAAGGAATGGTTAGAATTAGAGATATAAAAAGTGATTATTATATTTTTGATGAAAAACAATATGCTATTATTGGTCAATCTTCAAAGAAAATTTATCAATTAGGAGATGATGTTAAAATTCAAGTTAAAAAAGCCGATTTAGAGCGCAAACATTTAGATTTTAACTTAATTGAAGATGCTTCTTAATTTTGTTTCTGTTAGACTATAATTCTCACCAGAATAAAAATTTAGATATTAAATAGTTACTTTTAATACTTGTCGACCAATAACTTTATTATTTTTACCACAATAAAAGATTAAAAAAATCTTTATATTGTTACACTTGTTGATTTAAGTGTTATAATAAAACCTTAAAATAATGAAAAAAACAATTTATATATGTGCGCTTTTATTTAGCTTCAATGCTTTTGCACAATCAATAATAACTAAAAACTTAGGAGATTTTACAACCTTAAAAGTATATAATGGTATAGAGGTAGAGTTGATAAAATCTAAAGAACATAAACTAGTAATCACAGGTAAAAAATCTGAAATTGTTAAAGTTAAGAACGTAAATAACACCTTAAAACTATCATTGCCTTTTTCTCTAATACCAGAAAAAAATGCTGCCGATGGCAAGGTTCTAATAAAATTATATTACAATAATAATCTTGCTATTATTGACGCAAATGAAGGTTCAACGATTACTGGTAAAGAAATTATTCAGGATAAACTAGAAGTAAATTCACAAGAAAGAGCTTTTATAAACTTAGTTGTAAATGTAAAATATTTAGATGTTAGAGCTTCTTCTGGAGGAATTATTAAATTAATAGGAAGTACAAAAAACCAGAATGTTGATGTTGATTTATATGGAGTTTACAATGGATTTTCGTTAAAGTCAGATTCTAACTCTACCGTTAAAGCAGGCACAGGTGCAAAAGCAGAAATTTTTGCTGGTGAAACTTTAAATGCAAAAGTAAGTTTTGGGGGTTCTGTTTTTTACAAAGGAAACCCTGTTGTTGTAAAAGATAAAAAAATTATTGGAGGTATTATTCAGAAAAGAGATTAAGTCTTTTTTTAAATAGATAAACTATTATAACCTTTTTTGTATCTTTGTCTTTATAAAATTAAAAAAAAATGAACAGTTTATCTATATATTTAGGAATGGTAGGTCCTTGGCAAATTGCTATTATTGTTGCTTTAGTTTTATTAATGTTTGGAGGTAAAAAAATTCCTGAGTTAATGAAAGGTCTAGGCGGTGGAATTAAAGAATTTAAGAAAGCAACTAAAGAAGAAGGTGAAGAAAAAATAGAAGAAAAGAAATAGGTTTAATATTACTTTTTTAAACATAAAAAACTCAATTTGTATTCACAAATTGAGTTTTTTGGTTTTCGAATTAAAATGTCCCCCGAATTTTAATTCAACAGTTAACGCTACAAATATAGATTTCATAAATAAGATATTTAAATTTTTGTTACAAAAAGGAAGGTTTTTAAGGTATTTGGGATAAATGGGAGTGTTTAGCGCAATAAACTTTGTATAGATTGTTTAGAAAATTTTCTAGATACAGGGATATCTACAGGGATAAAATCTAATTTTAATAAATAACCTCTCGCGTTTCCAGAAATATCATTTATTTCATTAATATTTATTAAATAACTTTTATGACATCTAATTATATTAGAATAATCTTTTAACTCAGTTGCTATTTTTGTTAAAGTAATTCTTAGTATTTTCTCTTTTAAATCACCTTCATTTTTTAAAAAAAAACTTGCATAGTTTCCTTGAGAAGTAACGTAAACTAATTTATCTATATAGAAAGTAATGCTTTCCTTACCGTTATCAGAAATAATACGAACCTCTCTAGATAGTTTTTTAGAGTTTCTAATTTTATTTTTTATTTTGATTTCTTTAATTTCAAGCACCTTTTTTTCTCTTCTTTCTCTTACATTTTTTTCATTTATAAAAATAAAGAAGGTTAGTGGTATCAAACTAACCAAAAACGTGTTATAAATAAATTCTAAAAGACCTAATTTTCTAAGATTATATTGCTCTTTATAGATCTCTTCAAAACCCCATAAAACAGACCCAATAACAGTAATAGCGACTATGATTAGTATGAGATTTCTACCAATAGTCCAATTATATTCATTGAAATATTTTTTAAAAATAAGTGCAGGAATGTATAAGGTGAAAAAAGTTCCTAAAAAAGAAATAATACTTATTCCTAAAGTATATTCAAAAATAATTATTTTGAATTCATAAAACGAAAAAGGCTTAAAAACATTTAAGAAAAAGAATATAAATACTCCGTGAATTAAACTTGCTTTAAATTTAAATTTTATAGAAGGATTAAAATAATAAGGGGTTGAGAGCCAATTTAAAAAAGGGTTCATAGAAATTTAAATTTTAAGAACTTCTTTTTTTAAAATTCTTATACATAGAAGCCGGTATCGATAATAATCCATGTTTACCACCAACAATATATGTAAAAATAATTTAGGATTTAGACAACATTAATCACTTCTCTAGTTTTAACCCCTATATACTAGTGAACTATTTTTTTTCAGAACTAAGGATGGTGTAATTTTTTTTAATTTTCATTAACATATTCTTTAAGGAAAAATGAAATATGGTTTAAAAACTCTACATATTAATTACAAATAAATAAACTTCATCTTTTGTTTCAATATAATTAATAAAACAAAAGATGAAGATAAATCTTTTATAGAAGTTTATTTATTTAATTTTTTAGGTTTTTGGTTTTTCATTGCTTCACCAATTTGATTACTTGCAGTAAAACTCGCAACCATATCATTTAACATTGTGCTACCGGCTTGTGGAGAGTTTGGTAATAAGATTAAATTACTATTTGTCTGTTGACCAATAGATTGTAAAGTGTCATAATGCTGTGTTACAACAATTAAAGCAGAAGCCTCTTGACTGTTGATGCCAACTTTATTTAAAACCTCTACAGACTCTTCTAAACCACGTGCAATTTCTCGCCTTTGATCTGCAATACCTTGCCCTTGTAAACGTTTGCTTTCTGCTTCTGCTTTTGCGCGTTCTACAATTAAAATACGTTGTGCATCACCTTCATATTGTGCAGCTACTTTTTCTCTTTCAGAAGCATTAATTCTATTCATTGCTATTTTTACTTGAGGATCTGGGTCAATATCGGTAACTAAGGTTCTGATGATATCAAAACCATAATTTATCATAGCGTCGTTTAGTTCAGCTTTTACAGCCAATGCAATATCATCTTTTTTTACAAAAACGTCATCTAATTTCATCTTAGGAACCTCTGCTCTCACAACATCAAAAACATAAGAAGTTATTTGATCATGAGGATAATCTAATTTATAAAAAGCATCATATACCTTATCTGCAAGTACTTTATATTGTACAGAAACTTTTAGTTTTACAAAGACATCATCTAAGGTTTTTGTTTCAATGATAACGTCTAGTTGTTGAATTTTTAAACTCAATCTACCTGCAACTTTATCAATTAACGGAATTTTAAAACGCAAGCCAGATTGGCTAATCGTATTAAATCTACCGAAGCGTTCTAAAACAGCTGCTGTTTGTTGCTTTACGGTGTATACTGAAGTAAAAATAAGAAGTACTAAAATTACAATAAGGATAGGAAATATTGGTGACATAGTTGTTTTTTTTAAAAAGTTAATAAATGATTTATGTAAAGATACTGAATTTAAGTAGTTATTTGTTAGACGTATTTATTTAAAAATGTTACATTTTTAGAAAAGAAAACCCTGTAAAATTAATTTTACAGGGTTTCTTTTAATAATATTTTAAAGTTTACTTTTCTTCATTTTCCTCCTCCTCTCTAGGGAAGATTTTGCGCATTTTTTTATTGTACTTGATCCATTTTTTATACTGGTTTTTAGAAAGTAACCCTTTCATCGTTTTATCTAATTTTATATCTTCCTCTCTAAGTGTTTTTGCAATTGGTTTTAAACGTTCGTTCATTTTTTTTTGAACGTTTATTTGGTTAGAAAAATCGCCACTTTCCATAGATTTTTTCTGAAAACTTTCAACCATTTCTTTTGTTTCTCTAAGTGAAAAACTATTAATTCTAGTGATTCCTTTAATATCTTTATTAAATTTTGTTAATACGTTATAAAATTCTTTTCCTTCTTTAGAAGATAATTTTATGCTCGACTTTTTTGCTGCTTTTTTAATATCATAAACGATAATTCCTAAAAATTTTTCTACTTCAAATTTAGGTTTTGGAGCCTTTTGAGGAGTTTGTGAGGCTCCTTGACGCTGCTGTCTTTGACCATTTCTTTGACCATTCCCATATTGAGCTTGAGCAGTAAATGCACAACCGAATATAAAAAGTAAGATTATTTTTTTCATAATATTATAGTGTTAAAATTGCGTTTTCTACTCTTTTTACAGTTGCTGTTTTACCAATCATTTCCATAATATCAAATAAATGAGGTCCTTTTAAAGCACCTACTAGAGACAATCGTAAAGGTTGCATTACTTTGCCAAAGCCAATTTCTTTAGCGGTAATCCATTCTTTAATTTCTTTTTCTGCATTTTCTGATGAAAAGTCTTCAATGTTATTTATAACTTCGACGAATTCAGTCATTAATTCAGCGGTTCCTTCTTTCCAGTTTTTCTTTGCAGCTTTAGTATCATATTCTTGTGGAGCTTCAAAAAAGAATGAAGATAAATCCCAAAAATCAGTAACAAAAATCGCTCTTTCTTTTATTGAAGAAACTACTTTTAAAACAAAACTTTTATCTTTATCAATTCCTTTTTCTTTAAGTATTGGAAGGTATAAATCAGTCAGTTCTGCATTCTCTTTTGTCTGCATATATTGTTGATTAAACCAACTTGCTTTATCAGGGCTAAATTTTGCTCCTGACTTACTAACTCTTTTTAAATCAAAAGATTGCACTAAACCTTCTAAAGAAAATATTTCTTGTTCTGTTCCAGGGTTCCATCCTAAAAAAGCTAACATATTTATAAATCCATCCGCAAAATATCCATCTTCTTTATATCCACGAGAAACATCGCCAGTTTCTTTATTTGTATAGGCTAAAGGAAACACAGGAAACCCTAACTTGTCTCCATCACGTTTACTTAATTTACCTTTTCCAATAGGTTTTAAAATCAATGGTAAATGTGCGAATTTTGGAAAATCCCAGCCAAAAGCTTTGTACAATAAAACATGTAAAGGCATTGAAGGCAACCATTCCTCACCACGAATTACGTGACTAATTTCCATTAAATGATCATCTACAATATTTGCCAAATGATAGGTTGGCATCCCATCACCTTTAAATAAAATTTTATCATCTAAAGTATTGGTGTCAATAATAATATTTCCACGAATTTCATCTTCCATTCGTAAGATTTCATCTTGTGGAGTTTTAAAACGTATTACATAATTTTCTCCAGCATTTATCTTTTCTTTTACCTCCTCATTCGTTAAAACTAAAGAATTTACTAAACGTCCTTTTTCTCTGTTATGCCAATTATAGATAAAGGTTTTGCCTTCTGCTTCATGTCCTTTTCTGTGCCCATCTAATTGTTCTGAAGAATCAAAAGCATAATATGCCCAACCAGTTTCAATTAAAATAGCTGCATATTTTTTATACAATTCTTTGCGTTCAGATTGTCTGTAAGGACCAAATTTTTCATTCCTTTCTGGGCCTTCATCAAAAGGAATATTACACCATTCTAAAGCGTCTACAATATACTGTTCTGCATTTGCTACATAACGTGTTTGGTCTGTGTCCTCTATTCTTAAAACGAAAGTTCCGTTATGTTTTTTAGCAAATAAATAATTATATAAAGCTGTTCTTACACCACCAATATGTAAAGGTCCGGTAGGACTTGGTGCAAAACGAACACGAACATTAGATTCCATTTTTCTTAATTTTGAGTTGCAAAGATACTTTTCTAAAAGCACAAAAAAAAGCGTTTAACAAAAGGCTTTTGAGTAATTAGAGACATAATTATTTCTTTAAAACTTACGATAGACCCCAAAAGATAAAGCAAGTTTACCTGCTACATTATTTCCAAATAATGCAGCTGGTAAACTTGCTGTAATTCCTAAATTATCAGAAAATTTGCCAATTGCCTTCACACCAATAACACCGTATTCTTGTTCATCAACGTACAAACCTGTTGCTAAATTTGAACCGGGTAAAACAATTGTTCCGTTTTTAAAAGATTTTTCAATATCAATAAAACCAATGATCCAAATATTTTTACTGATTTTACCACCGTATTCTCCCCCAATTTTAAAGTTAGAGCTATATTTATTTGTACGAACTCTAGTTCCAATAAATGTTTGTAAATAAGATTTACCAAAGCTTTTACCTGCTAAGAAAAGCGGGGTAAAAGTAAATGCATCATAACCTGTTCTTATTCCTGAATTTATATCAAAAGAACCGGTATTTGCTTCCACAGAAAATTGACCAGAAACAAGCCAATCTTTTTTGTAAAAGTTATGTTTGATGCCAATTTCTATATTTCCTAAATTAATTTTTTTATTTGAATATTCAGGACAAGGAGCAACCAAACAAGGGTTTACCAACCCTTTATTTGAAATAAACTTATAAGGAATATTTATGAGTAATGTTGTTTTACTTGACAAACCATATTCACTGTAAAATTGCAATGTTTGATCAGATATTTCACCACGAATAGAATAATCAGGATCCCCGAATAAAGTATCGTAATTAGGAATTGTTGTAAATGAAATTTGTGTGTAAAATTTCCCTTTTTTTTGTGTCCAAGGACCCTGTGAAAAGGCCGAAAATCCAATTAATAAAATAACTATTATAATACATTTTTTTATATGTTTCATTTTTTATAAACTCTTAGTTGCTTCCATTTTAAAACACTTACAAATGGTTTTAACAAATTTTTCACTGCAAGTTACTGCAAATACTGTATTTTTATTAGTTAATTATGAAGGGATACAAAAATATAGCGCAAAAATTACATCATTTTTCACTTAAATATTATACAAATGAATTGATAAAAGGAAGTATTTTATTTCTTTCTTTAGGGTTTTTATATCTTTTATTTACGTTGTTTTTAGAGTATTTTTTATGGCTAAAACCCACATCAAGAACTTTTTTGTTTTGGTTGTTTATTGTTGTTGAACTCTTTCTGTTTTTTAAATTTATAGTCTTTCCGGTTTTTAAATTAATTGGTTTTAGAAAAGGTATTACTTTGCAAGAATCCTCTAAAATTATTGGAAACCATTTTCCAGAAGTTCAAGATAAATTATTAAATATATTACAATTAAAGGATGCCGCTGATGCGTCTGACTTAATTTTGGCGAGTATCGACCAAAAATCGAATGAATTAGCACCAATATCATTTGTAAAAGCTATCGATTTTAAAAAAAATAAAAAATATTTAAAATTCGCAATTATTCCCGTTATAATTTGGCTAATTAGTTTCTTTACAGGTTTTGATGGATTACTTACACAAAGTTTAAAACGTATTGTAAATTATAGAACAGCATACAATCCGCCTGCACCCTTTTCGTTTATTTTAGTGAATTCTGAGTTGGAAGTTATTCAAGGAAAACCAATTACAATCTCTGTAAAAACATTAGGAAATACGGTTCCTAATGAAGCTAAAATCATTTTTAATCAACAACAGTATTATTTAGAAAAGGACGCAAACACTATTTTTTCTCATACATTTCCTGACATACAAGAGCCTATAAGTTTTTATTTAGAAGCAAATGGAATTCAATCTCAAGATTATTTAATTAACGTAATTGAATCACCTATTATTAATAATATCTATTTACGGTTAGAGTATCCTAATTATATAGTTAGAACAAATGAAACGATTAATAATGCCGTAAACCTAATAGTCCCTGAAGGCACTAAAATTACATGGCAAGTACAAACTTCAAAAACAGATTCGTTGGCTTTTATCAACCATCAAAATCGAGTTTATTTTAAAAACCTCTCTGATGGCCGTTTCGAGTATACAAAAATAATTCAAAAGGTATTGAGTTATCAAATTTCATCTTCCAATAAAAACTTAAAAGATTATGAGAACTTACAGTTTTCTGTAGATGTTTTAAAGGATGAGTACCCATTAATTTCTGTCAGTTCAAATATTGATAGTATTTCACGTGGAACAGCGCAGTTTGCTGGTCAGATTTCTGATGATTATGGACTAAAAAAATTACAGTTGATTTATTATAATGAAGATAATCCAAAAGAAACCAACTTTTTTGACATTGTAATAACGAAACAAAACATTCAAACTTTTTTTTATCAATTTCCTGACGGATTAAACTTGCAAAACGGTAAAAATTATGAAATGTATTTTCAGGTATTTGATAATGATGGCGTAAATGGAAATAAGAAAACTAAAAGTAATTTTTTTTATTATAGACAAAAAACAGTAGAGGAAATAGAAGAAGAGTTGTTGCAAGAGCAAAGAAGCACAATTAATGATTTAGAAAATTCCATTCAAAAACAGCAGAAGCAGCAAGAACAACTAGAAACTATTCAGCAAGATTTACAGAATAAAAAGAGTATTAATTGGAATGATAAAAAGAAAATAGAAGGTTTTATAAAGCGCCAAGAACAATACAAAAAAATGATGCAGCGACAAACTGATAAGTTGCAAGAAAATCTTGATGAAAAGAAAGAAGATGACAAAAGCCTTCAAGAGAAAAAAGAAGCTTTAAAAGAGCGCATAAAAGAATTAAAAAAGCTAGACAAACAACAAAAGTTGTTGGATGAAATTCAGAAAATGGCTGATAAATTAAACAAAGAAGATTTAGTTAAAAAAGCCAAAGAATTAGCACAACAAAATAAACAACAACAGCGCAGTTTAGAAAAAACTTTAGAGTTGGTAAAGCGTTTTTATGTAGAACAAAAAACCATGCAAATTGCTAATAAGATTCAAGAATTAGGGATAAAGCAAGAAGAATTGGAAAAGAAATTAGAAAACACCTTAGCCGCTCAAAGAGAAATAAAAAAAGCCTTTAATGAAATAAAAAAAGAATTGGAAGAACTTTTTAAAGATAATGAGCAACTTAAAGAACCAATTGAGTTGCCCGATGTAGAAGATGAAAAGGAAGGCATTGACAAAGGACTTAATAAATCTGAAGAAAACCTAAAAGAAAAGAAACTTAAAGAAGCGAAGAAAAACCAGAAGCAGTCCTCAAAAAAAATGAAAGAGATGAGTGCTAAAATGCAAAAAGCAATGATTGCAATGGAAGGAGAATCTATGGAGGAAAACATGGATGATATCCGAAAGGTTCTAGATAATTTGATTATTTTTTCTTTTCAACAAGAACAATTGATGAATAAGTTTAGTGAAACTTCAACTGCTCATCCAGATTTTGGAACAGATCTAAAGAAACAAAATCAGATTAAAACGTATTTTGAACATATAGATGACAGTCTTTATGTTTTATCAATGCGTCTTCCAAAAATATCAATTAAAATTCAAGATGATTTATCTTCTGCGCATTATAATTTAGATTTATCTTTAGAAAACTTTTCTGAAAACAGATTTCCTCAAGGTGTTTCTAATCAACGCTATGTAATGACTGCTGCTAATAATTTAGCCGATTATTTAAGTAATATTTTAAATAGCATGCAAAATGCAATGTCTATGAAAATGGGCAAAGGAAAGAAAGAAAAAGGCCAAGGTTTTAGTTTACCAGACTTGATTAAAAAGCAAGGAGAGTTATCTAAAAAGATGAAGGACGGCATGAAGAAGGGCGGAGATAGAAGTAAAGGAAAAGATGGAGATAAGCCCGGTAATAAAGGTAACCTTGGAGAAAAAGGAGATAAAGGTAAAGGTGGTGATGGAGTAGAATCTGGGGAAAATGGAAAGAAACAAGGAAAAGGAAACTCTAATGATGATTTAGACGGTGAATTGTATGAGATTTTTAAGCAACAATCTCAATTAAGACAAGCACTTCAAGATGCAATTAAAGAAGGTGAAGGTGGTAATCCAGGTGGAAATACAGTAGCAAAAAAAGTATTAAAAACGATGGAGCAATTAGAAAATGAAATTCTTGATAAAGGATTTAATTCTAATACGCTTCAAAAAATGCAACAATTAAACTATGAATTACTTAAGTTAGACCAGGCAGCTCTTGAGCAAGGAAAAGATAAAAAGCGAAAATCTACAGCAAATCAAAAGGAATTTGAAAAGAATAAAACAAAAGCACTTAATTTTAAAAAGCAGTTTTACAATCAAACAGAGATATTAAATAGACAATCATTACCTTTGCAGCAAAATTATAAAAAGAAGGTTAGAGCCTATTTTTCTGACACAAAAGAAGACTAATATGATTGCATTTAATTACGAAACATTATTTCAATTAAAAGATGAAAATCTTCTAGAAAATTGGATTGAAAAAGTCGTTTTAGAAAAAGGTTTTGAGATCGGAGAAATTAATTATATTTTTTGTGACGATATATATCTACATAAATTAAACGTAGAATTTTTGCAACATGATACACTAACGGATATTATTAGTTTTGATAATTCTTTAGGGAAATTAATTTCTGGAGATATTTTTATCTCTGTAGAAAGAGTGAATGAGAATGCAGCTGATTTTAAGGTTTCATTTGAAGAAGAGATACATAGAGTTATGATTCATGGAGTTCTGCATTACATGGGTTTTAAAGATAAATCTGACGTAGAAAAAAATGAAATGAGAAATGCAGAAAACAGCGCTTTATTAACAATAAATAACTGATAATCAGTTAAATAAAATAAAAGTTTCACGTGGAACTATAAGAGAATGAGTTTATTTTCAACAACATATGATGTAATTGTAGTAGGAGGAGGTCACGCAGGAAGTGAGGCTGCCGCTGCTGCTGCAAACATGGGTGCACACACTTTATTGGTTACAATGAATTTGCAAAATATTGCGCAAATGAGTTGTAACCCAGCAATGGGTGGTATTGCTAAAGGTCAAATTGTGCGAGAAATCGACGCTTTAGGGGGTTATAGCGGAATTGTAACAGACAAGACAGCAATACAGTTCAAAATGCTTAACAAATCGAAAGGCCCTGCTATGTGGAGCCCAAGAGTACAATCTGACAGAATGCAGTTTGCAGAGTGTTGGAGAACTATGTTAGAACAAACAGAAAATGTAGATTTTTATCAAGATTCTGTAAATGGTTTGTTGTTTGATGGCAATAAAATAATCGGTGTAAAAACTGCTTTAGGGTTAGAAATTAAATCCAAAACCGTTATTATAACTGCAGGAACTTTTTTAAATGGATTAATACATATTGGTGATAAAAGTTTTGGAGGAGGAAGAGCAGGTGAAGGTGCTTCTACAGGAATTACGGAAGAGTTAGTTGCGAAAGGTTTTGAATCAGGAAGAATGAAAACAGGTACGCCTCCAAGAGTAGATGGTAGGTCTTTAGATTACTCTAAAATGACAGAACAACCTGGAGATGAAATCACAGAAAAATTCTCTTATTTACCAACAACAAGCGCTTTAAAGAAACAACGTTCTTGCTATTTAACGTATACAAATACGAAGGTACACGATTTGTTGCGAGAAGGGTTTGATCGATCGCCAATGTTTAATGGTAGAATACAATCTACAGGCCCTAGATATTGCCCTTCAGTTGAAGATAAAGTAGATCGTTTTGCAACGAAAGACAGGCATCAAATTTTTGTAGAACCAGAAGGGTGGACGACTGTTGAAATGTATGTAAACGGGTTTTCGACATCACTTCCAGAAGACATTCAAGATAAAGCAATAAGAGCTGTAGAGGGTTTTGAGAACGTAAAATTTTTAAGATATGGATATGCAATTGAATATGATTTCTTCCAGCCAACCCAATTAAAGCATTCGCTTGAAACAAAACTAATTGAAAACTTGTTTTTTGCAGGTCAAATAAATGGTACAACGGGTTACGAAGAGGCAGCTGCTCAAGGATTAATGGCCGGTGTAAACGCGGCATTAAAAACCCAGGGGAAAGAGCCTTTTATTTTAAAAAGGAATGAAGCATATATTGCTGTTTTAATTGATGACTTAATTACAAAGGGTACGGAAGAGCCTTATAGAATGTTTACGTCTAGAGCAGAATATAGAACTTTGTTACGACAGGATAATGCAGATTTACGTTTAACTCCGAAAGGATATGAACTTGGTTTAGCGTCAAAAGTGCGTATGGACAGAGTTCTTGAAAAGCAACGTAAAACAGATTTATTAATCAAATTTTTAAACGAGACTAGTGTTCGTCAAGAGGAAATAAACCCGATCTTAGAAGCTAAGAACTTAGCTTTGATTAATCAATCTATGAAGTTGTTTAAGGTTGCAGCAAGGCCGCAATTAGATTTTTCTGATTTTAAAAACATAAAGAAGTTAAGCTGTTTTTTAGAGGAGAATAATATTGATAAGGAGGTTGTAGAGCAAGCTGAAATTCATTTAAAGTATTCAGGGTATATCGATAAAGAAAAGAATAATGCTGATAAATTAAATAGATTAGAAAACGTAAAAATACCAGCTACTTTTAATTACCAAAAACTACAATCACTGTCTTATGAGGCGAGAGAGAAATTAAGTAAAATACAACCCACTTCAATTTCACAGGCGAGTAGAATTAGTGGGGTTTCCCCAAGTGATATTTCAGTTCTATTAGTTTATATGGGAAGATAAATATAAATATTTTTTTAAGATGTTTCTCGTGGAACAATTTATAATAAATGGAAAAAGAAAAAGACTTTTATAAAAATTTACAACCTTTTTTAAACTGTAAAGATTATACTGTTTCTGGTGAATTTTATCAAGTTATGATAAATAATGAATATGATATGTTGGTTACAAATCCTGTTCCAGGAAACTTAGCAAAATACTACAAAAGCGAAGATTATATTTCTCACACAGATAGTAAAGAGAGCTTATTCGACAAGGTATACCAGGCGGTAAAAAACGTCACTTTAAAAAGAAAATTAAAACTGATTAATTCTTTTGAAACCAAAGTGAAAAATATTTTAGATGTTGGGGCGGGAACAGGAGACTTTTTAAAAGTATGTAAAAGTAATTCATGGAAAGTTTCAGGAATTGAACCTAGTTTAGAAGCTCGAAATATTGCCAATAAAAAAGGGGTTAATTTACAAGAAAATTTATCAGAATTTAAAAATACACAGTTTGATATAATCACACTTTGGCATGTTTTAGAGCATGTAGAAAATTTATCAGAATACATTTCAACATTACATAATTTACTTGCTGATGATGGGCGATTAATAATTGCAGTTCCTAATTTTAAAAGTTATGATGCAAATTATTATAAAGAGTTTTGGGCTGCTTTTGATGTGCCAAGACATTTATGGCATTTCTCTCAAACATCAATTTCTAAATTATTTTCTCAAGTAAATATGGTTGTTGAAAAAAAAGTCTCAATGAAGTTTGATGGATATTATGTTTCTCTTTTAAGTGAGAAATATAAATCTGGGAAAATGAATTTGTTAAAATCTTTTTACAGAGGTTTTGTTTCAAACTTAAAAGCAAGAAGCACTAAAGAATACTCTTCTTTAATTTACGTGCTTAAAAAGCAGTAAAAATGATTTTAAAAAGACCAGTTTCAAGTATTTTTCAGCAACAGTAGTAACACCTTAATAAAAAAAGAAAAGCTCTTAAAACTTAAGTTTTAAGAGCTTTTGTTATAGAATTTACTTATTGTTATTACATAGCGAAATAAGTTTTAGTTATTAAGGAAATAAACACCTAAAAGTGTTATGATAAAATATACAGCTAAAGACATTGCTCCTGCATAATCTTTTGCAAGTCTTTGTCCAACCAGCAAGAAAATTAAAACGACAGCACAAAGCTCTGTTCCTAATAACGCAATTTCTTTTATTCCTGAAGTGTACAATTGATAAATACCAAATAACATTAAAAATGCAGCAACTATTTCTAAAATTAGAATAACAGCTAATAATAAGGGTACACTATTTCTTAAAGGCGAATTTTTAAAATGCGCTGTGATAAAAGAAAGGTTTCCTTTCCAATCTATTAGTTTGTCAATTCCAGATTGCAAAAAAGTTACGGTTAAAAAAAGAAGCACCAAGACTTCAGTTGGGTAATTAGATAGTAGTTTCATTAATTAATTTTTTTTATTACTTATTAAATGAGTGTTTTGGGAGATTCTTTTTTTTGATGAATGTTTTAAAGCAAACAAGTTAAAAAAATTTTATTTTAATTTTATTTACAATAGTTTGTGCCAATTTTTCATTGCTTTCAATAGTCCAGCCAGCAACATGAGGAGACAATATTATATTTTCTGAACTGATTAAATATTTAAAATCTTCTGGCATTTTATCATCAGAAAAAAGGTTTTCAAAAGATATTTTTTCATATTCTAAAACATCTAAACCAGCTCCTAGTATTTTACCAGCCTTTAAAGATTCAACCAAATCTTTAGTAACGACCGATGTTCCTCGTGCAGTATTTATCAACCAAAAATTCTTTTTAAATCCGTTGATAAAGTCAGTATTTACCATATTTTTTGTAAGTTCAGTTTGTGGAGTATGCAAACTTAAAATATCTACTCTTTCTTGCAATTCTGATATAGAAACTTGTTTGCAATTTTCATCAGAGACGCCAGGTTTTATATCATAGCAGAGAACATTAACATCAAAACCACTTAGTTTTTTTGCGAATGATTTCCCCATATTTCCATAGCCAATTATGCCAATGGTTTTTCCATCAAGTTCAATTCCTCTATTTTCTTCACGCAACCATGCTCCGTTTCTAACCTCTTTATCAGCTTTGTTTAATTTATTAAAAAGGGATAAAAGCATTGCTAAAGAATGTTCCCCTACAGCATTTCTATTTCCTTCAGGAGCCGCAATTAAAGCGATGTTTCTAGAAATAGCAATATCACAATCTATATTTTCTAGACCAGCACCAACCCTCCCAATGAATTTTAAGTTTGTTGCTTTGTCTAAGAAAGCTTTATCTATTGAAAACCGACTTCTGATGATGAAGCCATCATATAAATGAATTTTGGCTTCAATTTCTTTTTTAGAAGAAGTATAATCTTCATCATTTATAAACCCTAATTCGCAGAGTTGCTTAAGTAAAAGTGGGTGATTTGTGTCTAAATGTAGAATTTTCATTAATAGGTTACTATCTTATTAGACAGCAAGGTTATTAGATATGATTTAAAGATTGTATATTTTAATTTCCTAAAAAAAGGTTTTAATACTGCTCTTTATCACTAGGAAAATCTTTACTTTTTACATCGGTAACATATTGTTCAAAAGCGCCTGTCATATCCGAAAATAAATCTAAATATCTACGTAAAAAACGAGGGTTGAATTCATGTGTCATTCCTATCATATCATGGGTTACTAAAACTTGTCCATCAACTCCATTACCGGCGCCAATCCCTATTACAGGAATAGAGATCGCTTCTGCAACTTTTTTAGCTAATTCAGCAGGAACTTTTTCTAAAACAATAGCAAAACAACCAATTCTTTCTAGCATTAAAGCATCTTCCATTAATTGTTCTGCTTCTTCTTCTTCTTTTGCCCTAACGGTATACGTTCCGAATTTATAGATCGATTGTGGTGTTAATCCCAAATGGCCCATTACAGGAATCCCTGCATTCAAAATACGTTTTATAGACTCTTTTACCTCTCTTCCACCTTCTAGCTTTATCGAATGCCCTCCAGATTCTTTCATAATTCTAATAGCAGAACGTAAAGCTTCTTTTGGATCAGATTGATAACTACCAAAGGGTAAATCTACTACAATTAAACAGCGCTCAACTGCTCTGACAACAGAGCTTGCATGATAAATCATTTGATCTAAAGTAATAGGCAAAGTAGTTTCGTGACCCGCCATAACATTTGAGGCAGAATCACCTACTAAAAGTACATCTAAACCAGCTTTGTCTAAAATTTTAGCCATCGTATAATCGTAAGCAGTTAGCATGGAAATTTTCTCTCCATTTGCTTTCATTTCCACCAAAGATTTTACGGTAATTCTTTTGTACTGTTTTTTAGCTACGGACATGTTTTGTATATATTGAATGTGGTAAAAGTAATAAATATCAATAGATATCTTACAAGATAATACTTCGTTAATTCATTTATAATAAAATAGGGACTATCTTTTTTAAAAGGTATTCATAAAGAATAGGTTAAAATCAGGGTAAACAATGCTAAAAATTAGATATTAGAAATCCTACTTAAAAGATACGTTGAAAAAACCACTTTCATAGAACACTAAAGGTACTATAAGTTTTAGTTATTGTGATATTAACTCTTTATAGTCTTTTCAGAATATAAGAAAATTATTTATATAGTTGCGCTAAGCATAACTCATAATAGGGAGGTTTTAAAAGATAAAAAAATAGGCCTATCTTTGATTTTTAAAAAAAAAATGCTTCAAGAGAAAATAATTTTAAACCCTGATAAATGGATAGATAATTACGCAGATTACCTGTTTAATTATGCTGTGGTTCGAGTTAATGATAGTGATTTAGCAAAAGATTTAGTACAAGAAACATTTTTTGCAGGCCTTAAATCTGCTAAAACTTTTCAAGGTAGAGCTTCAGAAAGAACTTGGTTGATATCTATTCTAAAAAGAAAAGTAATAGACCATTACAGAAAAATCAACTCTAAAAAAGGACAAGCAGAAGTTCGAATGAATTTTTATGATGATGGAGAAAGTGAAGGAAGTTGGATTGAAGAGCGCGTGCCACAAAGCTGGGACAATGCTTCAGAGAAAGCAATAGAGAACGAAGAGCTTAAAGTACAATTAGATATTTGTATCGATAATTTACCAGAAAAATATGCTTTGGTTTTTAGAATGAAAACGATTCAAGAATTTGAAACTGAAGAAATTTGTAAGGAGCTGGGTATTACGTCGTCAAATTTATGGGTTATAATCCATAGAGCCAGAACTCAGTTAAGAAAATGCATGGAAGACAATTGGTTTAATAATTAAGAAATGTTTAAAAAATTACACATAACTTGCAATGAAGCAACAACTATTTGTGACAAAAGTCAGTACAAAGAAGCTTCTTTGATTGAGAAAATTAAGTTAAATCTACATTTTTTAGTTTGTAAAATTTGTAGACTTTATACGAATCAAAACAAAAGAATGTCTGATTTATTTAAAATACATTCTCTAGATTGCAAAGGCAGAATTAATCTTCTTTCAAAGGCAGAGAAAGACGTTTTAAAAAAACATTTAGAACAATTTAAAGGATAAATCATTTTTTCATTGTCACATAGAAACTGATTTTATAGAGAAATAGGTCGCGTTTTTTGTGTTTTGGAATACAAATTAACAGACCGTTTTAAACCTTTTTAAAGATGCATTTTTTACCAGAATTAATAAACAATTACGTTGTAAATCACTCTCAGCAAGAGCCAAAAATTCTACAAGAATTAAGCAAAGAAACATGGCAAAGAGTACTTAATCCAAGAATGTTAAGTGGTGCTTTTCAGGGCAGGATTCTTTCTATGATTTCTAAGTTAACTAAACCCATAAATATTTTAGAAATTGGAACTTACACTGGTTATTCTGCACTTTGCTTGGCGGAAGGAATCTCATCCGAAGGAAAAATTATAACCATTGATAAAAACGAGGAGTTAGAAACGGTACAAAACAAATATTTTATAAAATCAGGGTTTAGAAATCAAATTGAACAAAAGATAGGTAATGCTCTTGAAATTATTCCAAAGATTGATGAAAAATTCGATCTAGTATTTATTGATGCAGATAAATCTAACTATGTAAATTATTTTCATTTAATAATCGATAAAATGAATTCTGGAGGAATTATTTTGTCTGACAATGTACTTTGGAGCGGTAAAGTTGTGGAAGAATTAAACCCTAAAGATCTAGACACAAAAGTACTTTTACAATATAATAAGTTGTTGAATTCTGATAATAGAATAGAAACTGTTTTACTGCCAATAAGAGATGGTTTAACAATTAGTAGAGTGAAATAGGTTGGCAGGCGTTCTTAAAATAGGTGCATTTTACAAGGTCTCAGTACTCTAAATAAAAGAAGCTTAAGTTTTATAAATGTCTTTTTATTGGCCCAGTTAGATCGTCAATATTGTCTTTTACTTTATTAATTTCTTTTTGGACGTCTTTGCCAACATTTGTGTCTAAATCAGAAGAGTTTGCACTGTCATTAATTTCTTTTTTAATGTCATTAGTTGCGTCTTTAATTTGACGCATTCCTTTACCTAAGCCTCTAGCAATTTCCGGAATTTTATCCGCACCAAAAACCATAACGACGATTAACATAATTACCATTATTTCTGGACCACTAATAAATAAAAAAGTTGAATTCATAAGCCCACAAAGATAAATATTATATGCGATATAAACTTATCATTTTTTTTTTTTTACAAATTGTAGATAAGAACTTTAAAGGGGTACATCAATTACAATTTATGGAGAAGCATCGGATTTTAGTGAAAGGAATAATTATTTTATGTGTTTTAATATTGAAGTAAAACTGCAAAATTAGCTATTATTAAAAACTCCTTTTTTTTAACTCCTCCCTATAAACAAGGAAACACCTCCTTGTTTATAGGGAGATGAAAATTTCACCTTTTTTAGGGATTGACAAGTGCTTATTTATTACATAGCTTTAGATAATTATTTATATCGAATTTTTATTCGATTTGTGTTTACTGAATCAAGCCCTTAAAACGTTAAATAAACAAGATAAAACACAGTTAGAAAGCATTTTACCTTCAATCAAAGAAAAAAGGAAATAGAGGTGTAAATGGAGTGGGTTCAATCTTTTATTAGAATAAAAAAGTGTAATAAATGGAATTTAATATTGAAAAAAGTATAGATAAAGAAAGAGTTGTAGATGAAAACACAGGATATTGGTTTATTAGAACCTGTATCGTTGCAACTTACACCGATTTTATAAAACACAACTATGTTAGTATTGGTTTTAATAATGTTCTTCAGAAGGATATTGGCATAAACGATTCTGATATTAAAAACTTTAGAGAACACAACGATTCTAAAGACTTTTGTCGAGATTTAGCTGCAAGTAAATGGATTAATCAGTTGATAGATTTTCAACACGCGATAAAAGTAGGTGATGTTGTAGTTATACATGATAGCAATTTAGATCAATTTACAATAGGTGTTGTGGAAAGTGATGCTTATCTTGTGGAAGATAATAGAGCTTTTCTTTATAACAAAAACGACGAACCTTATCCTGAAAAAAGAAGGAAAATAAAGTGGGATCGTAATATCATTGGAAGTAACATAAGTGAGCTAAAAGACCTAATAAACATCCCCCAAGCAATTTCAAGAGCTGATAATTATGCCGATATTATTGAAGGCTTTGTATCAAGCGTCATATTTGATAAGATCAGATGCCTTTGGTTCTAAAAAAAAACCAAAATAAAGGCATTAATTTTTTTTGATTTAAATGATATGCTTACAGGTTTAATCTGCTTTTAGAATGAATTTTATGAAGAATATGCTGTTTTTTTATAATACAGCAATCTTATAAGTGATTATGAAAATGAGTTCTTAAATAATGGAGATAAAATATGGAGGCTTTAAAAGCACTCTTTATTACTTTAAGGAATTGATTTAAATTGAGGTTATTTATGGGTGCCATACAAAATAAAAGAACTGACTATTGAATGTGAAATATTTTTAAAATGGAATACTGAGAACCAGCTCAAATAGACAATAATAAATAAACAAATAAACATCATTATGAAAAAAATAATAATATTCTTTTTCTTTGCATCTATTTGCAATGTGTATTCACAGTTTGAAAAAATAGAAACATTCCAGAAAAATCTTATTGAAGATGAAGTTACAGGAAGTAATGTTGCTCTCGTTTTTAAAGATGGAGAAGTAATATACCATCACATAGAAAACACCAAGAATCCACACGGAAAACCAATCGACGACAATACTATATTTCCATTATGGTCTACATCAAAACCGATTACCATTGTAGCAATGATGATACTTCACGAAAGAGGGCTCATTAATTTTGAAGATAAAGTATCTAAATATATTCCAGAATTTAAAGATCTTAAATGTAAAGGAGACGACGGAATTTACAAATGCAAAAAAGATTTAACCTTATTTCATTTAATGACACATCGCTCTGGATACGCATATTACGATGGATTATTTATAAATACTTTAAAATACGATAACCTAAAAGACTTTGCTTCAGATGTTGCAAAGCAACATTTAGAGTTTGAGCCTGGTTCAAAATATTTATATGGTATTAATATGGCAATACTTGGCAGAGTAGCGGAAGTTGTGTCAAAGAAAAATTTTTATGAATTTTTAAAACATGAAATTTTTGACCCCCTTAACATGGAGGGAACAAAATTTCATTTAACAGCAAGTGATCGAGAAAATTTTCAACCACTGTATATTAACAATGAAACTATGAAGGGTTTTACGAATGATCAAGACGAGCTTAGCTATGACATTAACAATAAAGCATATTTTGGTGGTGAAGGTTTGGTTTCTACATTAAATGACTTTTCAAATTTTTGCCAGATGTTATTAAATGGAGGAACATTTAAAAAGCAAAAAATTATATCACAAAAAAGTATCGATATGATGACAAAGTCTTATTCATTAAACCCCCGAGACGATGGTTTTGATCGAGGTTTTGGTCTTTTTGTTTTAAAACACCCCGATATTGACGGAACAAATTCACCAAAAGGGATCTTTGGATGGCCTGGGTATCATAATACTCATTTTTGGATTGATCCAGAAAATAATCTATTCGGTATATTTATGACTAGAGAACAAGTTTTTGAAGAGGTAATTCATAAAGGAATTAGAAAATCGGTATACGGTTCCTTAAAAAGTGAAAAGTAATATAGTGTTTCTTAAAAAGAATTGTCACGATACATATTTGTCGTTAAAATTGAATTAGAACTGCAAACGTTCAAAAAAGAATAAAATTATTTGCTAACTTTAGTGCTTAAAAGCGCAACAAGCCATTGGCAAAAATTAAACTTTATAAACAATGAAACAATTTACTTGTATTTCTGATTTGGCCAATCCCAAAGCGCTCGAAACGATTACAGGAAAAGTTTCAAGTATTAGCAAAACCTTACTTTCGGGAATCGGCTATTCAGATGCTACTTTAGAGCGTATTGATGTAAAGTTATCAGCTGGCTCGACACAAAGTTTTATTCTAAAATATATAAAATTAAATTCTGATTGGCTCTCTCAAAGAACAAAAGACACTGTTGGAAGAGAAGCCGCAATATTAGGTGAAGATAGTTTATTTAAAATTTGGGAGAGCGTTGATTGCCCTTATGTTGCCTTTGCAATGGAAAAAGGACAAATTGCAGTGTTAATGAATGATCTCTCTGCATATTTATTACCTGATGTAAAAGAACCAATAGATCTGCAAACAGAGGCAATAATACTTAATACTCTAGCATCACTTCATGCAAGTTTTTGGGAATCAATTGAAATAAAAAAATTAGATTGGTTAAAAACTCCGCAACAGTATTTAGAAGCTTTGGGTCCTGGAGAGTATCTTACAGATTCATTTGCACCTCCACCCAAGGAGGTCTTAGAGGGCATGAATAAAGGGTGGAAATTAGCTCTTGACATACTACCCGAAGAAATTAAAGCAATGTTTTTACAACCTGCTGAAAAAATATTGGACAGATGGAAAGACTTGCCAACTACTTTTTTACATGGAGATACAAAACTCTCAAACATGGCGCTAATGCCAGACAACAAAATAGCTGCTTTTGATTGGGCATTTACAGGACAAGGACCTTCTAGTATTGATTTGGGATGGTATATTGCCATAAACTCAACACGATTAGCCAGAAGTAAAGAAGATGTAATTGCATTATACCGTACCTGTTTAGAAGTTCACTTACAACATCCTATTGAAGAAGAAACTTGGATTGAAATGGAAGACCTTGCGGTTTTTACCGATGCAAAAATGTTATTATGGAACAAAGCTCTTGGTTACCAATCAGGAACAGAAAGAGGAAAAAGCGAATGGAAGTAGTGGGTACAGAAATTAAAAATTGTAGTTAAGCATTCGAACTAACCAGGCCAATGAGTAAAATCTAGGTAAAAAAATAGCACAGCAAACGCTAAAATGAAAAGATAAACATAAAATAAAGGCCAATTATAAACAGGAAAGGTCATACATAAAAAACTATTTACATATGAAGAAAATAACCACCGCTACTCTTTCTCTTTTATTAATGCTCTTTATTAGCTGTCAAGCTGACAAGAAAGAAAAACCCCCAGAAATCCAAACTAAATCAGAAAATTTTACCTCTAATGATTATTTAGAATTAGTTACTTTATTTAAAAAGTGGAGAACATTTGAAAAACCACCCCTACTGAATGGTGCTCCTGATTATATGGCTGAAACCTTTGAAAAACGTTGGCCAATATTTAAAGAATTGCAAACAGGATTAAACTCCATTGACACCACTAATTGGTTAGTAGAAAATAAAGTGGATTGGATGATTGTTTGGGCAGAGATGAACGGCTATGATTTTAACCATCGAATTTTAAAACCCTGGACTCGCGATCCTGCGTATTATAAATCGGTTTGGTCCTATAAAAGCGATGTCCCTGCCCATGAGGGACCAACCCATCATGGCACTACAGAACTATGGACATACACCTTTCCTTTGTCGACAAAGGAAAGATCTAGCATCTTAACTGATCTAAAAATAATTGGACCACTAAACACTCAAGCTAAAATAAATTTAACAGGAAACGCGAAGGACTTATGGGTCACTGGTATTAGAGATATTCGATATCAAAGTGAAGAACTTAGCAATCTAAGAAAGCAACCTTATGTTAAAGATGACGCAGAATTAGTATCAGTTATTGACGAGGCCATCGCTTCAACTAACGATCTGGTATCTTGGTTACAAGCTGAATCTATATCAAAAAATGGACCTTCAGGAATTGGTAAAGATAATTACACTTGGTATTTACAAAATGTACATTTGGTGCCTTTAACCTGGGCTGATGAAGTCATGATTCTAAAACGTGAACTCGCTCGTGCCTGGTCTTCTTTAAAACTAGAAGAGCACAGAAATAGAAATCTACCAAAAATGGTTGATGTAGATTCTCCTGAAGCCTATAATAAAATGGCCGATGTAGCTGCGACAAGTTTGATTAATTTTCTAGACCAGCAAGACATTGTTACCGTGAAATCATATTTTGATTCTGCTTTACGAGAGCACTTGGGGGAATATGTACCCAAAGAGAAGCGAAACTTTTTTTTGATTGGCGAGCATTACGACCCTAGGCCTTTATACTCACATTTTTATCATTGGTTTGAATTAGCACGTATGGATAATGAGCCACACAAGAGTGAAATAAGAAAAGGTCCGTTATTATATAATATTTTTGATTCAAGAAATGAAGGAACAGCCACAGCTGTTGAAGAAATGTTTATGCAGGCTGGCTTGTACGATGATAGTCCAAGAACCAAAGAGATTGTATACATAATGATTGCGCAACGAGCTGCAAGAGGTTTAGGATCATTATATGCTCATGCAAATGAGATGACTATGGAAGAAGCTGGAAATATTCACAGTGAATATACACCTCGGAATTGGATGAAAACCGAAAAAGAGCTACTCATTTTTGAGCAACATTTGTATTTACGTCAACCAGGATACGGGACAAGTTATATTACTGGTAAATATTTATTAGAAAACACAATGGCAGATTATGCCAGGCTAAAAGAATTACAAGGTAAACCATTCGTTTTGACCAATTTCTTTGACACTCTAAATAGTATCGGAAATATTCCTATTTCATTGGTTAATTGGCAAATAACTGGCTCAAATGATCATTTAAAAACCATTAATAATTCAAAAATGTAAAACATACTAAACGAAAGGTTAACGTGTTTGTGTATTGAAAGTTGCGTGGTTTAAGCAGTGAAGTTAATAAATAAAACACAAACCAAGAAAATCCGAGAGGATTTTCGCAAGTAAGCTTTTACCAGTAATTTTTTATACACGGTGTTGTGTATTGGTTTTTTATTCCTGTTTTTTGTCACTCATATAGATAAATTAATTCCGAATTTGATTATAAAAAAATCCTAAAATAAATAGCAATTATAATTCCCAAAACAATCGATAATGAAATCACTATAACATTCTTTATTCTTTCCCTTTTTCTTTTCCTAAACCATTTTTTTTGAAATTTTTTAAATTCCGTTTCTGACATTTTAGGGAACTCATATTTTTCAATTTTATTTCCCCCATAACCAATATAACTCTCTTTAATGTTTTTTAGTTTTTTCCTTAAATAAGATTTGTGTCCTTCATTAGAGTTCTCTCTTTTTTTTAATCCACCAAAATGAGACATAATATCAATTTTATTTATTTCGAGTGAGAACTTATAAATAACATGTAGTATAATTAATTGTTTAGGCAAGTGCACGTTTGGAAAATTACTTTAGCAAGTATTTGTTTGCTACAATTAAACAACGGCGCTAATATTAAAAATTTATTAAACGAAACATCCAAAAAACACCCTAATCTTCTTTTAAGCTATTCCATCCTTGCGCCTTTAACTCAATTTCTTGACCAGCTCTTGTAATTAAATTTAAGCCCTGGTTTTCAGCAGTAACATGCCCTATAATAGAAAAATTAGGATTTCCTTTTATGCTGTCAAAATCTGCAATTGAAACGGTAAATAAAAGCTCATAATCTTCTCCTCCGCTTAATGCAACCATCGTAGAATCTAATTCGAACTCTTCACAAGTAGAAATTACTTGTGGATCTAGAGGTAATTTATCTTCGTAAATTTTACAACCTACTTTACTTTGTGTACAAATATGAAAAAGTTCTGAAGACAATCCATCAGAAATATCAATCATAGCCGTTGGTTTAACCTTTAATTCTTTTAAGAAGCCGGCAACATCTTTACGTGCTTCGGGTTTTAATTGACGCTCAATTAAATAAGTGTAATCATCTAAGTCTGGCTGGTTGTTTGGGTCCACTTTAAAAACTTGTTTTTCTCTTTCTAAAACCTGTAAGCCTAAATAAGCTGCGCCTAAATCTCCGGTAACCACAATTAAATCAGTTTCTTTTGCTGTATTTCTATAAACAATATCTTCTTTGTTAGCTTTACCGATAGCCGTTACAGAAATTAAAATTCCTTTGGTTGATGATGTTGTGTCTCCACCAACTAAATCAACATTATACGTTTCGCAAGCAAGTTGAATTCCGGCATACAATTCTTCAATTGCTTCTAAAGAAAACCGATTAGAAACCGCAATAGAAACTGTAATTTGTTCTGCAACACCATTCATCGCATATACATCAGATAAATTAACCATCACAGCTTTATACCCAAGATGCTTAAGTGGCATATAACTTAAATCGAAATGCACACCTTCTATTAACAAATCTGTTGTAACTAAAGTTTGTTTTTCTGATGCATCTAAAATTGCTGCATCATCTCCAATAGCTTTTATGGTTGATGAATTTTCAACTTTAAAATATTTTGTAATGTGATTGATTAAGCCAAACTCTCCTAGTTCTGCTAACGATGTCTTTTGTGTATTTTTATCTTCTAACATTTTGCAAAGATAGGTACAATCTCAAAGACTACTGAAGTACTTTAGCAGAGATATTTATCAATCTCAAAGATAAAATAGTACCTTTGATTAAAGAACCAAATCTTAGATGAAAAAAACAACAATTATACTTCTTTTCTTATCACATATAATCGTTTCTCAAACACCTTGTGAATTTGGTTTTGCTGGAGAATACCCTTGTAATGACTATGATTTAATGTCTAATATTTCTGTAGATATTTTAGCAAATACGAATGGTAATCCTGAAGGGAGTGATCTTTGGGGTTGGACAGACAATACAACCGGAAAAGAGTATGCAATTGCTGCAATGACAAATAGTACTGCTTTTGTAGATGTAACAGACCCTGTAAACCCGATTTTCTTAGGAAGATTAGATTCTAATGCTGGAAATAATTATTGGAGAGACGTAAAAGTATACAATAATCATGCTTTTATAGTTGCAGATAATGTAGGAGCACATGGTATGCAGGTTTTTGATTTAACAAAATTAAGAGGCCTTACCACCGCTCAAGCATTTACTGCCGATACTGTTTACAATACTGATGATTTGGGAAGTTGTCATAACATCGTAATTAACGAAAACACTGGTATTGCATATTTAGTAGGATGTAAAAATACTTCTGGTAGCAGACTTTTTAACGGAGGGCCTATTTTTGTTGATCTTTCGGACCCTAAAACACCGGTAAAAATAGACAGCTATTCCTTAGATGGTTACTCTCATGATGCTCAGGTAATTAATTATATAGGACCCGATTCTAATTATACTGGAAAAGAGATTTATGTTGGTAGTAATGAAAATAAAATTACAATTTTAGATGTTACAGATAAAAACAATGTTATAAAAATAGCTGAAATCAACTATTCTCAAATTGGTTATACGCATCAAGGTTGGTTTACAGAAGATCAGCGTTATTTTATTTTAGGTGATGAAGAAGATGAACAAGACTTTGGGATGAACACAAGAACATTGGTTTTTGATTTTCTAGATCTAGACAATCCTATATTATCATCAACTTATTCTGGCGCTTCTGCAGCGATAGATCATAATGGATATGTAAAAGGAGACCTTTATTACATGGCAAATTATAGCGCAGGGTTAAGAGTCTTAGATATTACAAATATTAGTGCATCAACAGATTCTATGACTGAAGTTGGCTATTTTGACACCTATCCAAATAGTAATGGAACAAGTTTTAATGGAGCTTGGAGTGTTTATCCTTATTTCGCAAGCGGAAATATTATTATTAACGACATCGAAAGAGGTCTTTTTATCGTTAGAAAAAGTGGAACATTAAATCTAGAAAATCTAGATTTAAAAAAGGACTTCTCTATATACCCAAACCCAACATCGGAAAAAATTACGATACAATCTTTTAATAATCAAGCTATAAAAAGTATCCAAGTTTATTCTTTGTTAGGGCAAAAGATTATAGAAGAGAATAATATTAATAGCGCCAAATACGTTCTAAGTACCATCGGTATTAAAAAAGGTGTTTATCTTATAAATATTAATAACCTAAGAACAAGTAAACTTATAATTAAATGATAAAAGGAATGCTAAAAAAAATGTTTTTATTAATTTTTATTGTAGCGATAAGCTGCTCTAAAGACGGTATTTTTATCCCTAGTGAAGAAGCTGTAGTGATCATTCCTCTTGAAAAATGTGAAAATGGTTTTGCTGGAGAATACCCTTGTAATGACTACGATTTACTGACACATATTCCTTTTGATGAAATGAGCGGAACAGCAGGAAATGATTGTTGGGGGTGGACAGATCCTCTAGATAATAAAGAATATGCTTTAATGGGCACTAATAATGGTATTACTTTTATTGACATAACAAACCCAACCGAAGTTGTAATACTTGGTAGTTTACTCACCAGAACAGTAAGTAGTTCTTGGAGAGATGTAAAGGTTCACAATTCAATAGCGTATATTGTTAGTGAAGCTGCAGATCATGGAATGCAAGTTTTTAATTTAGAGAAATTGAGAGATGTAGCAAATCCTCCTATTGAATTTCAAAGCGATTTTGATTATACTGATTTTGGAAAAGCACATAACATCGTTATAAATGAAGCCAAAGACTATGTCTATCCCGTTGGTACAACTAGAAGCGGAACCTATAAAGGTGGCCCCTTGTTTATTAATGTTCAAGACCCTCTAAATCCTGTTGATGAAGGTGGTTTTACCAATTATTCTCATGATGCGCAGGTCGTAACCTATGATGGTCCAGATACAGAACATCTTGGAAAAGAAATTTTAATTGGTAGTAATGAAATAGAAGTTGTAATTGTAGATATTACTGACAAAAGCAACCCTATAAGATTATCATCAATCAGCTACACAAATGTAGAATACACACATCAAGGCTGGTTTACAGAAGATTTTAAATATTTTATTTTAGGGGATGAATTAGATGAATTGAGAAAAGGTATAAACACAAGAAGTGTTATTTTAGACTTTACCGATTTAGACAATCCTTTGCATCATTTTGACTATTTAGGAAATTCTGCAGCGATAGATCATAATGGTTATGTAAAAGGAAACACCTATTATCAGGCAAATTATACAGCAGGAGTTAGAATGTTAGACCTTTCTAATATCGAGAATAAATCAATTTCAGAAATAGGGTTTTTTGATACGTATCCAGAAAATGATAATACTGCATTTAATGGTGTATGGAGTGTATATCCCTATTTTCCTAGTGGAAATATTATTATAAGTGATATGAATCGTGGTTTTTTTGTCATAAGAAAATCAGACTCTTAAATTTTAAATGAAAAAAATCTGCTACATAACACTGCTCTTTTTTTTATGTAACTGTTCTAAAGATGATATTGGAACAGCTCCTGAAGTTGCTATAAACACGATTCAAAATTTTGGGGGTTCTAAAAACGATGCTATTAATTCTATTGTTGCTACAAATGACGGTGGCTACGCTGTTATTGGTTATACACAAAGCAACGATTTTGATATTATTGACAAAAGCAATGAAAGTTTCGATTTTTGGGTGATGAAATTTTCATCCGAAGACCAATTACTTTGGAATAAAACTTTTGGCGGTTCTGATGACGATAGAGGAGTTGATATTGTAGCCACAAATGATGGTGGATTGGCTATTTTAGGAGCTGCAAGTAGTTCAGATTTAGATGTAAGTCAAAATGCAGGTTCACATGATTTTTGGATTCTTAAAATTACTACTGAAGGAGCTCTTTTGTGGGAAAAAAGTTTTGGTTTTTCTGGTTCAGACAAAGGTATTTCTTTAATAAATACATCAGATAATGGATTTCTTTTAACAGGTGCTCTAGATGTTTCTGCTTCTGGTGGTCAAGGAAACTCTAAAGGTTCTCAAAAACATTCAGGTGGTGATATTTGGGCATTAAAATTATCACCAAATGGTACTTTAGAATGGAGTAAATATTTTGGAGGATCTTTTACAGATACTCCTTTTGGAGTTGTAGAAACTTCGAATAATGAGTACATAATAGCAGCTTCTTCAGACAGTGAAGATTTTAATATTTCTAATAATAAAGGAACATACGATTTTTGGATTCTTAAAATTTCTAGTGATGGAGCTCTAATTTGGGAACAGAATTTTGGAGGTTCAGAAATTGATGAACCTAGAGCAATTACTTCAACAAATGATGGTAACTTTATCATTGTTGGTGATACAAGAAGTTCAGATATTGATGTCTCAACCAACAATGGAGCAGCGGATTTATGGATGATAAAAATCGCTACTGATGGGTCTCTAATTTGGGAAAAAACAATTGGAGCAAGTAGTTTTGATGTTGCACGCTCTATTTTTAAGACACAAGATCATGGATTTGTAATTGCAGGAAGCTCTAGAAGTTCTAACGCAGGTTTTACAAACCAAGGTCAAAATGATGCTTGGATTCTTAAAGTAAATTCATCTGGAGAAATAGACTGGCAAGAAATAGTTGGTGGTTCAGAAATCGACTTTTTATATGATGCTGTAGAACTCAATAATAAAACAATTATAGCCGTTGGCGAAAGCAATAGTGCCGATGGAGATGTTTCAGAAAACAAAGGTTTTTCAGATGGGTTAATCATCAAAATAAAGTAAAAAAATGAAGAAAATAATTGGTTTATTGTACATCATAATCTCATTCTCGTCTTGTGTTGATGAAAAAGATTGCTGTGTAAACTTTGAACCTGTAAATGTCATACTAAAATTTACCCAAAATTGGGATGGAATTCCTTTAAATTCTCGAGATTTCAATGACTTTAAGTTTACAACTCAAAATGGAGAATCTATCAGTATAAACCGTTTAAGATATTTGATTTCTAATATTTCAGTTGGAAATGCAGTCAAAAATTATCAAATAGTAAATATTGAGGAAAGTCTCGGTTCAGAAATCATTTTTGAACAAATCCCTCAGGGTTCAACTTTCTTGGAATTTACATTTGGTTTTGCGGATGTAGATAATATAGATGGAATTTATCAAGATTTGAATTCAGTTTCTTTTAATGTTCCAGCAATGTTAGGTGGTGGTTATCATTACATGCAGTTTGATGGTAAATACAAAGACACAAATAATCAAGATACAAACTTTAATTATCACGCTATTAGGGCTGTAGACATTACAGATCCTAGTAATTTAATTTTTCAAGACACTTCTTTTGAAGTAGATTTAGGTACAATAGAAATCACGGACAATACAACAATTGAAATTAAAATGAACATTGCAGAATGGTTTAAAAACCCAAATACTTGGAATTTAAATGAACTCAATTCAGTTTTAATGCCAAATTTTGAAGCCCAAAAAATGATGAGTGCAAATGGGAAATCTGTTTTTTCTTTAGGCGAAGTAAATTAAAGATGCATAATTTTAAAAAACTATGGATAAATGAATTTAACTTTAAAAAAGAGATGACTTACTTTCTTGAATGACAAATAAAGTAACATGAAAAACACGTGTTTATTTCTTCTTTCCTTTTTTCTTTTGATGAGTTGTACATCTAAAGAAGAAGATGTTTATACGCCAATTCCATACAATTTAGAAATTCCGACACTTTTTGCAGATAAATTAATTGCTCCTATAATTCCGGCAAACAATCCTTTAACAGAAGAAGGGGTTGCTTTAGGGAAAAAATTATTTTTTGATATAATACTGTCAGGTGATGAAACACAATCTTGCGCAAGTTGCCATAATCCAGAAAATTCATTTACAGACAATCAACAATTTAGTGATGGAATTGACGGCTTTTCAGGAACAAGAAATGCAATGCCTTTATTTAACTTAGCCTGGAATTTTGATGAACGCTTTGCTTGGGATGGAAAAGAATTTAGTTTAGAGAATCAAGCACTTGAGCCAATAACGAATCCAATAGAAATGCATGCAAACTGGACTATTATTGCAGAAAAACTAGAGCAACATTCAGAATATCCAACCTTATTTAAACAAGCATTTGGAACCTCAAAAATAGACTCTACTTTAGTCACTAAGGCCATTGCTCAATTTGAAAGAATACTTATTTCTGGGAATTCAAAATTTGATCAATATTTAAGAGGAGAAACGTCTTTAACCCCTGAAGAAGAAAATGGGTTTACCATTTTTATGGAGGAAGCAAAAGGGGATTGTTTCCATTGTCACGGTAGCAACAATAATCCAATATGGTCAGATAATAAATTTCATAACAATGGTTTAGACACTGCTTTTGCAGACTTTGGTTTAGGTGCGGTAACTGGAGACCCTTCAGATAACGGTAAATTTAAATCGCCATCAATAAGAAACTTAGCATTTACTGCACCCTATATGCATGATGGCCGATTTGCAACGCTAGAAGAAGTTATCAATCATTATTCAGAAGGACTTCAACCCTCCTCAACCATAGACCCTTTAATGAAGAAAGTAAATCAAGGCGGGGTTTCTTTATCACCTGAAGATAAAGCAGATTTAAAGTCCTTTTTATTATCTCTTTCTGATTTCGATTTCATCAATAATCAAAACTTTAAAAAGTAATCGATAAAACCAATTGCTTCATCACATTTGATAATATAACTTTGTACTATTATCCCAGTTATATTGTATATTTGCATCCTATTTAGATTTAATCTATTTTAAAATTATGATAAAAGTATCAGATACGGCAAAGAAAAAAGTCATCGAATTAATGACTGATGACGGTTTTGACGCAATAAAAGATTTTGTAAGAGTTGGAGTAAAAAGTGGTGGTTGCTCAGGCTTATCCTACGATTTAACTTTTGATAAAAATCAACAAGAGAACGATAAACTTTTTGAAGAGAATGAGATAAAAATCGTTGTTGACAAAAAGAGTTTTTTATATTTAGTTGGAACTACTCTAGAATTTTTTGGAGGTTTAAATGGAAAAGGGTTTGTGTTTAACAACCCAAACGCAAATAGAACTTGTGGTTGTGGGGAATCATTTTCACT